>Ga0065711_1001754_pt1 | contig 46230 bp, 26 predicted proteins | sample Hoacrofraction12_FD_59098 | JGI IMG/M metagenome (GOLD analysis project Ga0065711, IMG submission 59098) | Hoatzin crop microbial communities from Cojedes, Venezuela - Epithelial fraction 12 v2 (version 2) | ecosystem: Host-associated > Birds > Digestive system > Esophagus > Crop | place... | reverse complement strand
CGCCTGGACAAGGTCCTGTGCAGCCTGCTGTAGGTGACCCTGCTTCGGCAGGAGGGTTGGACTAGATGACCCACACAGGTCCCTTCCAACCCCTACTATTCTGTGATTCTGTAATTCTGTGACCTCCTCTTGGGGTAATGCCTTAGCAGACATGAATCATATGTCAGCAACACGCAGGTTGCAGAAAGTCCTTCAAATCCAGTGCCAGATATGGTTCATAATCAGTAGGACAATCCTGATCTGGGTCAAAATCAGTACAGGCATGGAAAAGGGATTTTTGGAACTGAATGTGAATGTATGGGTTGGCAGATAAGGGTCTTCAGTCTTTACTTTGAGTCAACACATTGTGGGTTCATTTAATTTAATCTGATTTTTTTTAGTTTATTTCACACGCAAAGCTTTCATGTGGAAGTATCCATGACTAGTGCCTTCCCCTGTCTCCGTTCAGCCACGAGATGGTCATCCTGTTACCTGCTAGGAGTCATTAACCTGACAAATCATAACCTAGTGGTGATGGAACTTGTCAAATCTCCTGTTTGCACCGTGGCAGCACAGCATATGTGGACCTAAAGTCTTTAGCCACTTGGAAATTTCAGCTAGCAGCAAGGAGCATGAGCTACTGCAAACTCAAGCACAAACATCATTATTTTCTCTCTATGCTGGCTATCAAGCCATATGTATGATCATGGGTGCTGGACCCACACCCTGACCATGGACTCTGGTAAATGCCACCATTTCTTTGGCACAGTTAACTTTCTCTGTGTCTCTTTGAGAAGCAGAACTTCCTCAGGAGGAAGCCTTAGCAGAATGAACTCACAAAGGCACTCAGAGGCCATCACAGACCTCCCCACTCCTGCTTTTTGTTAAGATGCACTTCTTCGACCTAACCTGCAATTTGAGCCTCAGGTAGTCAAAAGAAGCACCACAACACACACACACACACACACACATGTACAACTCCTTCTTCTCCTGAGGGAAAGTATGAAAGATGCTGACACGTGTGGCAGACTTTGGTTACATCATATAGCACAGGCAAGCCCAGCATGTAGGTACCATGGCGGTGAGGGCAGTACAGCAGTCATCAAGAATAGAAAACAGCAAAATAGAGCAGCCCTTCTCACACATCATGTTTTTTGATGGTGACTGGAGGAATGTCCTGTTTGTGAGAAGGAGTGAAAGCAACATGATGGTCTTTATATGCAGCCAAGTGCAAGACCTTGCTTTATGCAATTTATGTATATCACCATTAGACACCTCATTGACTCCCATGAGAGTGACCCAAGCCATGGTCCCATGTGGTGCTAAATGGCAGGATCTGGGATGCAGCACCAAGTGCAGCAGCTGAGCAGCATGGGCAAGCTGTGGGAAAGGGCAGCACTAAAGACAGGTGGGAGCAAGGCATGGTAGAAGGTCGGTAACACCAGTGGGACAGTGGGGGAATAGATTTTATGGGAAATTTTTTATGGGAAAATCTGACAAGTTTGAGAGACGTGGTGAATGTAGAAGAAAAAACAGGAGTAACACAAAGCTTGTGAGCGCAGGATGTAGGACCTTCTTCTGTGCTTGTAGTCTGAGGTAAAGAGAAGGAATGACTGTGTGCACTGGCTGTTTGAGACAGCAAGAGGTGAGGTGTGAATTTCCATAAGCATTATGCAAGCACCAACACCACCATAAATATGCTACAGCTTAAAAAATAAAAATACTCTGACTGCAGGAGGTAAGTTGGGTGCTGCATTTAAAAGCCCAATCCCCTGCTGCCCAAACAATATCCATGGCGATGGAAGAGCATGTGTCTCTCACAACCTTCCCTAGGGAAGATGGAGGTCACCTCTCCATGCCCTGTGAAGAAATGTCCTGGATTAAAGGTCTACGGTTTGGCAAGGTGAACATACTCCTTTCTCTATCAGGGACAAATACGACTCACTTTCTCTGCAGAAGTGAGGACCTTCAGCACCTCCATAGCACTGCATGAGGCCCCTGGTCCAGCACACGGCTGCGCACGCACGCCTGCTGCCGCCTCCAGCCATAAACATTGCCCAACCTCTCTCCCCCAGTGCTAATTAATGTGGGATGTGCATCTGATCCTGTAAATGGGGAGCATATACCAACATGTATCCTGTTTCTTTGAGCAAAGCTGTTTTCTTTACCCCCAAAAGGACCAAGTAATCAGACAAGGTGAAATCTGGTCTGTCATTAAATACTTAACAGCAGTATCCAGCTCCTATGGTCTTCACACTGACCCAAAAAGCCTTCAAATCCTCAAAGGTGCAAAAATCTCCTGCTGCTCCACTTCCCTGACACAATGTCTCTCAGCAGCATCTGCAAAAAGGTTATAAGTTTGCAATGCAAAAGTAGGTCAGGACTGTCAAAACTCAAAAATTTAAAGTTGAGGTGCTACTTCCATCTGTGAGCCTCACAGTGATGAGCTTGAATTTGAAAAAGCAATGTGCATTGTGAAGTTAACATTAGAAAAATCACAGGATCTTTCTAGTACTTTGGAAATCTGCCCATTTTGTAGGAGGCCTGTCCTTTAGACCCCTTTTTTGTTTTTTTTAAGACCCAGTCCTCAGATTTAAAATAAAATGCTGCTTTTAATTAAATATTGAATGATGGGGATTGCATTTTCATAGAATTGACTGCTAGCGCATGCAATTCGGTAAAGAAAGGTCCATATCAGAAATATCAGTCTTGCTGCTCTGAGTTGCAAAAACCTCACCTTTAATATTGCTATATTTGCCCACATATACTATGATCTAAATCTAGGGGATAAATCCTTTCTGTATGGCAACAGCTCCTTCCACTTCTGTGTAAAAATTGCAGTATCATATTCTGCCACTTTTGGTAAAATAAATAAGCTTTTACATAGATTTGCATCTACAGTGTGGAGGCAACAGTAAGCCCCACCACTGAATTTGTTATGATGTAGTCAGTAGGCATACTATATTTATTGTGCTTTCAGCTATATTTTCTAGGATATTGTGAAAAATACCTTACATTACATTATCTTCCATTTTTTACAGCCTTCCTTCATCTCTCCCTCTCCCCCATAGCATGGTGCAAGGCATGTCAATGCAATGATGGGGCACTGAAGCAAGAAAGAGATCCCTCATGGATTTGGTCAGATGGCTTATTTCTGAATAATAACGTATTTGCTAAAAAGTGCGGGTTACATTTTGGAATAATAATCTATTTGCTAAAAAGTGCAGTTTTTAAACCAATCAGATTGTGAATTGGGATATAATCAAATGGATAAATCTGAACAGAAATGGAGATTAGAGAGAGAAGATCAGAAAAGTCAAAGCTATTTGTTCCGATGTCATTAAAATGAAATAGCATTTTTCTTTCAAAAACTCATTTTGAAAGTCAGTAAAGTTATTTTTAAAAGGTCTTATCTCATGAAAAGTAAATGAAATGTCTCCTGCTGGGTCATATAAAATGTTTGTTTGATCAAAACTGTTTCTCTCTGGATTATGCAGTTTCGCAACAATATCAACTACGCAATTATTTAAGCTGAAATAATCTTGCTCAGATCTATAAAAGTACAGAGCAAGACTAATTTCTTTAATACCCACCCACTTACTTTGGAATAATATCAAAGTATCTGGACTAGTATCCAAAAATGTGATCAACATCAGAAGATAAAATGCAATTTTATGCACTCTAACTAAGGCAATGAAAAGGTAGTTCTAATTAAATCCTTCCTGTGAGCAATATTTTCTTTTTATTGAATACTGTTTGAAAATGGGGTCCCCGTGGCTGTGTTGCAGGTTGGTGGAAGACACAGGCTGGTGCTGGGCACAAATGCAATGCACTAGATGGTGGAATGAGCCAAGGGGTGACCACCGGTGGAACTCAAGGCGGCTTGGAGCACAACCCTTGCTGGGCTGAGGGATGTACCAAGGTGCTGTGCCTTTTGCTCATAATGATTGCAGGTGACTTGGGCACCCCCTCCAGCTCTGGCTGGACAGCTTTGTGTTTCATTCTGGTGAAGCTCACCTGGCCAAGCCTCCGCTGCTGCCTCTGAGGCACGTGTGGGCTCTGGGCCCCTGCTCCTGGGGTAGGTTTCCATGTGGTTCTGGTTCCTGCGGCAGCTCCCAAAAGCTCCTGAGCGGCTGGGATGCCTTGCTACCCCAGCTCCTGTGTGTTGTCCATTGTTTGCATGGTGCCCACACTGTGCTTTTCATCCCAGCCTTGGGAGTGGAAAAGGACTATTTTCAAAGCTGTCAGAGACTATGGATATGATTAAATAAAACAAGCAAACAAACAAAAAGCTGGGCTGACTATAAAGAGAATTGTAACTGATATCAGGAAGAGCAAAGCAATGATAATGGCAGAGAAAAATCTACTGGCAATCCTTCAGCAGGAGGCACCCTGGGTACTCTTCGGGTCCTGTACCTAGCTGATACCTTCTTGTTCAGCCTTTGCCCAGTATAACCACGGCACTGTCCTATTTCCCAGAGTCCTGGTACATTTTTTAAACCAATGTTGTCTGGCTTGATATCGTCTTTCATGGTGCTGAACATGAGGCTGTCACAGCTAGCACTGACATTTTGGCACCCACAAGTCCCTAAGGGCTCCAAGCCATGCGGCAGCCAGCTTTGCCAGTAAAGGTATTGAAATCAGGGAACACAGCTTACATACTACTGCGTACAAGTAATAAGGGTTTGAAGCAAGTCTCTAAATCCCACATGCTGTGTTTGTGGTTTTATACTCATTTGCAGTGACACCTCTTTTCAAACTGTTAAGCCACTGCAGCTTCCGTAAGACCACATACCTTATGAACATTATTGTATTCTCTTGTGAAAGATTGAACAATCTTCAACACTTTTTTCCCTTGGCAAGAGGGTCTCTCACAAAAGTATTTCCTGTCAAGATACTGCTGAAGGAATATGTTTGGTTTTGCATCTCTGATGTCATAGGTTACAGTGGTCGCAGCCATATTGCTGATATATGTTGAAATTGGGAAATACTAGGCAACATTATACATACTGCATTCACCAAATGAGTGCATAAATGTGAGGACTCATATTTAATCGCTTTGGATCTCTAAATCAAGTTGAATCCTAGCCTGCCATGTAAACATTTTTTTTCTCCTTTTTAAATGACAATAAAATACTGAATATTTTGCCCTTTCCATGTAATTCTTTCAAGCAACTTTGTTTGCAACAAAGAAGAAACCGGAAGTAAATGCAACCTGAGACCACCACAGAAAGCCCCTCTAATTTCAGGAGATATTACCAGCAGGCATCTAACCAGACCTATAGAGTTACCAGCCCCTAGAAACCATGAGTATCATCTCTCTGCTGTGAAAAGTGACCTCCAGCTCAAGAATTTCACCCAGAATAGAATGCATTTGAATCACTAATCATGTTTAGATTTCAGCAATGTAACTAGCCAGCTAATCCTATTATTCTTTTTTTTAAAATATTGCTCTAGAGAAGTGTTAGAGATCAGCATGTTGTATTGCCATGACAACCAGACAGAAGATCCCCACTGCAAACACACACTTTCCCCTTTCTCTGTGGGAACCTGTTAGACAAGGAGAGCCTCGTACAGTTTTTTTCAGTTTTGCACATTTTGGCAACATGTGATACTCTGCTGGGCAGGTTGGCTCAAGGCCCTGCCAAAGGCACTCCTCATTTTCACCTGATGATATCTGTTAGCCTTTCCCAGAAGAGGATGTCCACTTCTGTTGATACAGTCCTTCAACCTCGGAGGCTTGGTTTCTCTTGGTACAAGCAGTGACGCAAGGCAATCTGAACCAGTCATAAGCACCCTGATGTTCAGCTTCATCTCCTGACTCCCAAGTACTCTACTTCAGTCAGCTTTAAACGATTCCTCTCCTTTCCTAGATTGCCTTACCAGCTGTTGCCATGCTATGTTAAAATAAGATATGGATTTCTGGCTCTTAATCTTTCTCTGTAAACTGGTCCCTCCAGCACTCCCTTGATACCACAAAAAATCCCGAACATTGTTATTGTTATTCTTTTTCTTTTTCTCTTGCTCTTTATTAGCAATGTTCCTGAGAGTCTAGAAGGACATTTGTGTCTTTTCTGTTGGTTACTGACGTTAATCTTGGCTGCACCTTCTCATATTTCAGTCTTTCCTTCCCCTCCCCCCCCCTTTCCCCACGTTCTCCTCTGCCATTTATTTACAGCCTGCACTAAGGAGAGGGTAGCTCCTGGGAGGGACCTGGATTTATCTCCAGCTCACCAGAACATACCAAGGTGTGCTCTTCAGGTGCTGTGGGCTGGGTTTTATTCAGAAGAGTTCAAAGTTCTCAGGCCAAGCAGGAGCCTGGCAAAGCCCAGCAGGTCTCTCTGGCTGCAGCAGTGCAGGCCAGGACTCTGGTGTGCTCTGCAGAATAAACCTGCTGCAGAGTTTGTGTACAGCCTAGCACTTTACCCATCAGATGTGAAGGCTGAAACTACAGGCGTTAGATGAGAAAGATCCTGCCTTGCGCATTTGTCTTGTTACATCTTTCCACAGTTTGGTGCGGGGAGCCTTTTCCCCTGCCCCTCCCACCCAGCAAAATGCACAGTGTCAAGTTTGGCTGGTCTTTCTGGGTCCCCTCACCCAGGGAGCTGATGGAGCCCAGAGCTGAGCACCCATGAGGTGACAGCTGAAGAAGCAGGTACTTCTGCCCCCAAACCATTTTGTCCAAAGCTGCATCGCTGGGCAGGGAAACGAGCTCTGAGGAGACAAGAATTCCTCACATCAGCTCCATCAGATGTCCCATGTGCCAAGGCACCAACGTCAAGGGTTTATATTTGCAACATTTGCTCTGCTGGATTTGCACCTGGAGGCCAGTTTGCCGCAATAATCAATACTGGCTTCTGGGCCCATAGTTGCAGCTCCCTAAATTCTTTGCAATGACTAATCCTTCTTAAACACTGTTGAAATTACCTGCAGCTATGTCCCTAAGTACTGTATGGACCCTGGGTCTCAGGTCTTCTCTTAATCTGCATATTCAGTTTGCGGCTGGTTGGATCACTGGTGGGTTCAGCAGATGGTGCAGAAGCAATACCTCCTGCGGCATGAGCAGCAGAGGAGCACCCCAGCCTCCGCATCTGGCCTCTGATTTTCATTGTTGTCTGAGCCATGTGCTACATCATCCTGTTTTCTGAGTTAGTATCCTTCAAAATCTCCCAGCTGAGGAGAAACCAGGGACCCACAGGCAGCCAAGATAGAGAAGGATCTGAAGTGGGGACCCAGACCAAAAGCACGGATGAGTGATAGGGTTGCAGAGACCCCAGGACTGAGTTAGGTGAGAGGCAGGTAGGAAGGCAGGTCATGGGATGGCTTCTGGTGGGGCTGGTGCAGTGAGATCAAGAGAGGTGGGCTGCTGCATTTTTGCAGACTGATGAGAGAGAACCATGTGCCAAAAGACACAAGAGCAGGGACTTCTAGCAATTAAGCTGGGCAAAACTGTAATTTAAATCTAATGGATGTAGGGTTGGAGTAAAGGAACATTAATGCCATTTTTCTAAATCCCAGACTAAGAACCAGATTCCTTGAGAAAGCCTTGGGATTAACTGATAGCACCACATGAAATATGCAGACATAGCTTACATTTTTCTCAGGCTTTAACCACCTTAATATCTCAGATAATAGGAGGATGTCAGAAAAATTTAAACACCGAGAAGCCTTTGGAATTTGAAAAGCTCTCTCAGTGCTTAATTAGAGCTAGTTATTGAATTTGGAAAATGATTTCACGATGGGTTCTCACTCTTTTATCATTTCTTTTACCTGCTGTGCTCCATAACGGAGTTCACACTGTTCTGTGGGAGCCACAGGAACCCCTCTACTGGGCAAGACCACCAAGTCCAGCATCTTATCCTTTGCCAGATGTTTCAAGGAAGGTATATTCTTCTTCAGGACTGCAGCATACTGGATCAGCCAGGCTAGGCTTAGCTACAGGGCATGGCTGTCAAACCTCATGCCTGACCTCTGCAACCTGAAGCTTTCTTACCCAATCAGTCAGAACAATGAACATTTTGGAACTAAGCAGCTTAACATGTCCCATGAAGACAGTTAAAACCCTGTGAGATTTTAGTCTCAAGTTCATCCTCAGTTCTCTCTGGGGAGAAATGGGTCAGAAAATAACCAAAGCAACAGCCACCATTTTATGCCACATGATGCTTTTTCAGTTAAAGCATAACACTAGAAGAAACTGTTTTGCTTTAGTTCCCATTTGTCTTTCTTAAATGGAAGAATAACAAGGAGACTATCTCAGTAATTTTAAAAGCCATCAGTGAATTGAATATCAGATGCTCCAAATGGAATGTTCTTTTCTACATTTTATGTACAGGATATTGCAAGAAGGGGAGAGTGGTGCTCCTCATTGGAGCAAACAGAATCCAAAGTTCATTAAATTAAAATATTTCACAAAGTGAATTTCAGCTTCCCAAACACCCATAGCCATAGATTTCCTTCTAAAAAACACAGGATTCAAGAAAGTGCAGTGTGTCTGTAAGACTGTTCATGGAGAAGCCCACAGGAGGTGAGGGGGCTGCGGACACAGACTGAACTGTTGATGTATCAGGTAGACGGCTCATGCTTGCTTCTTTCACGTGCCCTAGGAGTCCTTATCCTGCCTGTGTGCCCTGGACGAGGCTGGGGAGTGGATGTAAGAGGAGCAGAGCTGCTGCTCCTGACAAGGCACAATTTTAACTCCAAAAAAATTTAACAGGAAAGTCAACAGAGTACTGGGTTTCAGTTACCCATGCTCTGTACAGCAGAGGGTACCTGAGGTTTCCTATTAGCAGGTCGTTTCAAACACCGACTACACTGCTGGACTCCATTGCTCCCATCACCACTCTTGAGACAGGAGGCAGAAAGGAAAGGACAGCTGTCCCTCAGAATGACTGACTGCTGCCCTCTAGGTTTTCCTGATCCTTGGAACAGGGGTTGCATTTTTAAAATTCATAATACTCCTCCTCACTTCTCCCCCCAGGGATTTCAGAGTGCACTAGTCTTTGAGTACCTGTACTGATGGGGATCTTCAGGTCTCTCCACTGTTTTGCATATTTAGACCATGTAAGTCTTTGTCCTCCTCTGCTGCAGGTGTACTAGCTATACCATCCCTCTCTCTCCTAGCAAATGTTAGGAGGCCCATAGAGATGATTTCAGCAATCAGATGTGAATATCCTGAGCACCTCACAGCCTCAATTCACTTCAATGTTATGTTCCTTTTCTGTCTCCATCTCTCATTCCCAAGCCTATTACTATTGTTGCCTTCAGTGGTCACAATCAAATCCTTCATGCATTATTTTCTGCAGCCCCACACAGATCCACCAGCACCTGGGGCAGAGTCAGACCCTGATCCTCCAGAGCTCGCTGTGAGCATGGACCCTATGTTGAGCCTGGCTCAGGTCACCCCTCTGCAGCAGGACAGGTAGGATTTATATGACCTAAGTGTAGAGCATCAGAGCCTAGAGGTATTCGTCTGAGCTTGTCTCATTTAGGAGCAATGCGGAAGATGAGATCCCCATATAGTATAATTCAACTAATCTCATTTATGTGTCTGCTTTAGGATGAAATCAGTTGTGTCCCAGATTCACTGACTACAGATACTCAGATTGTGGTGACCAGGCCAGACAAAGATGACTACAAGACTGCCAGATGAACCACACCCTGTGAGACAAGTTCCTCTCAAAGTGTGTGGTTAACTCAGCAATCTCTTGAGATAGATAGCTCTTTTTCTGTTTTACTTTATATGAACTCAAGGCAGTTTGATAATAAATTGAAATATATTTTTAAGTTAAATAAGAATAATGAAACACATGGTGCTGGGTTGAACTAAGCAGGTGCATATTCTTATGTAGATAAGGTATGTGATGATACATTTGATCTGTTCATTATGAACAACTGATTAGACTGAAGTAACCTTTTGCAATTAACAAAAATCTACTTGAGAGATGCAGAAGAGTTCTCTCCCCTAAGACTGTCACAGTATCAATGCCAGTCTGTCCAGGTGGTCAATCTTATAATTAACCACGGGTTTTCTCACATTGTTTTTTCCCCCTTTCTTTGTTTTTTAAACTTTCTTGTTTGATCTGGAGCAGTTCATGCCTCATGCATTATTCACAGTTCAGAACTGGAGCCACGTCAGTTATCCCTGAAATGTCCCAGTTGTCTCTGGGCTGACACTTCTCTGGACGGAAGGACAATGAGGAGCAGTCAGTCTGGCCATAAATACCATGCATAGACAGCAGCTTAGAGAAAAGTAAAGGACTGGAGGTTTTTAGAAAATGTTAAATGTTTTCCTTACAGGCCACACTTGTGTCACCAGATGTGCAGTTTCTGGGGACAAATCAAGCTGATTCAAGATGCCAGGAAGAGCGTACATTTGTTTTAGAAAACAAGTTTATCAGCCTCAAAGCTTGTCAAATCTCCCTTGCTGTGGTAGCTCAGGTCAAATTCAGGTGACTTAGCTATAAAATGAGAACGACGCACCTGATGAAATGTATAAAAGGTGTTGATCTGTGTGAACTCCCACCTTGGTGTATTGAGTTCACAGAGCAGCATACAATAGTGCAGGGATCTGAAAGGACCGTGTTCACACAGTTGCACAGATGCCCTTTCAAAGAGCAGGCTGTTAACTGGCTAAAACGTGAGAAGTGTGCTGAAAGACCAAATTCTGAAAGGTATCTCCGTTGCCTGAGCCAGGCAGGCTGAATCTGCTCTCCCCATGGCTGCTGCTGGAGCTGCTCTCACTATCCTCTGCAAACACTGAATGCAACCCCCTGTCCAAAGTTCAGCATTTTCATGCCTTCTGCTCCTCTGCAAACTCATAAGCAATAGTCAGGGCTGTTTTAGGCCTTCAGATATGGAGGGCAGCAGCAACAAGGCACAGGGTTGGCAGCAGCATGATGAAAATCTTGACTGCTCATTACAGTTCTTACAAAATCAAGCCTCTGGGGTGTAATCTCATTACAAGCAACTATAGCCTCATTAACTCACTATATAAGTTTCCTCCCTGAATATTACCTCGCTAGTTTCTTGTGTGCTGTGAACCTGTTGTTTCTCTCATGGCCTTTCGCCTTACGCTCCAATTATAAGTGGCTTTGGGCAGGCACCATCTCGCGAAGGTGTTTGTCTGGAGGGACCTGCTCTGCAGCAGGGGCTTGAAAGTCCTGCTGTGTTATAAGCAGAAAACAGCCATCCTGCCCTTTCTGAGAAGTCCCGGACCCTGGAGATGCCTGGGCAAACTGTATTAGTGTACCCAAAAATTTGTGAGGTATCTCCTGACACAAATAAGGAGTCATCCAGAAGGAGGGAGCACATGATTTTCCTGGTGGCAGGTGAGTGCCAGACCACCACATCAGCTCAGGGCTACTGATGGGATGGGTGGGCAGTATCACTGCCGTCTCACACTTGGCATACTTGGCAGAAAGAGATGTGTGGATGAGGAGAAAAGCACACTTAGGAAACTCAGCTCTTCAGCAGGTGATGCGGCTGCTCAGTGGGAGCAGCTTGAAGGGCTCCTTGTTGAGGGACCTCATACACAGGCTACAGAGGTGGCAGAGGGGTGCAAATGAAAACAGTGTGGGTTTCCAAGCAAAAATAGGCTCAACCACAGAGATACAGGCAAAAATACAAGGATCAAGCTGGTAAGTGGACGTGGCAAAAAGATGTGTGAGAAAAAGCTTGAACCTGAGAAAAGAGAGGCAGCCAGCAGGGAGACAGCTAAGGTCCCAGTTCCATGGATGCATGGTCAGTGATAGATCTACAAGACAACTCCAACATCATTTTCAATGACTGTAACTAGAGACATGAGTAGAAATGATGGGTTTATTTCTGAGGTGGATCAGACCTAACTTTTAGTCTGCAACAGAAAAAAGCATGTGTCTAAGGGGTTTAAGAAGAGGGTAAGAATGAGGAGTATGGAAAGAGCCAAAGAGACTGTGAGGAACTTAGTGGAGGGCTGACTCAGATTCCTCCTCAGAGGAGTAAGAGAAGAAGAGCTTCCCACCCTATTTAGAAAAATTGCCATCATCACCATCCTACTGAGAGATTTTTGCTTTGAGAAATGTGACCTGTAAAAGTGAGCATTGCCCAAGGATAGGTTTTATTCCTCTTCTGTTATCACTAGAGACCTTAGAAAAACTAAAGCAAAGGGCATAGTCCATAACTCAGTCTATACGGTGGTCTCTGTGCCTGGGAAGAGCACTGTTATCCCCCAGACCAGACCTATAAAACCAGACAGTCCTTGAGGGCAAGCAGTCCAGGAGACAGTCTTCCTGGAAAAGACATTTTTATGCTACCAAGAATGATCATAAACACATTTATTCAATGCAAGGCTAAATGTGTCTTAATTTTCTCAACTTTCTAGATAACAGGATTGGTCTTAATTAAAGGGAAAAGCAGACTGAACCAAAGAGTATGGGGAGCTGATGTGCACGCAGCCTGCTAGGCAGAATGACACTGCCAGTTCAGCTGAAGGCACAGCAGGGACCTAGCAGGGACCCGACAGCGATGACAGCCCAGCCTCTATGCAGCGGTAGGGGCATTCACTTAATAAACATACTCCTCATATGTACATACTAGGCCTACCTAAATGACATTTCAGGCAATACACGCACAATCTGACACAGGCTAGAGCAAACACACACCAGCAGAGGGAATTAGTCAGGTCCTGAAGGTGTGGGAAATTTATCCAAGCACCCTCTTATTAGGGCTCACGGGGTGGGAAGAGACAACCTAAAACCAATCATAGTCCTTCCCCTTTTGGCTCCTTACTCAGGGGCATCTAGGCTGCAGCAAACTGAGGACTAGCCCATCAAGGGGGAATGGGGATCACTGGTTCCTGGAGAGGGCATTTCCTACTGGCACTGGCCAAGCAAGAAGCTAGAACAGACGGACTCTCAAGTGTCACTGCTAGGGGTACCAAAGAAGAGGTTTCCATTTGAAAGTGTACTTATAATATAAGGCTATTGAAAAGGCCTTGTGGCAGTGAAATCTAAATGTTTCATTAATGAAAGAACAGCAGATGAATAATCACAATAAAAGTGTCTGTTACCATGGGACAGGGAAATAGAAACACAATGGGCACTTGATGAGTGGCGATTAGTCTGGCTCCACAGACTATTTAGGAAACAGAGAAAAAGAATGGATTGTGTTAAAAGCCAAAGTCGAAAGATGCATTTGGGAAGCTTAGATCAATGAAATTAAGGATGGCTACACCAAAAAGAGATGCTGTCTCTGTGGATCTATCATTGAATTGAAACTTTTAAGTACAAGTCATGTCTGTGAGCTTGTAATTACAGGGTGTCAGGCATCACAGGGATGCAGAAGGTTGAACTCAGACTATGTGTACCTCCCACATGGTGTTTTCTGACTCTGTGCAATTGTTCAGCCTTATTGTTTTCTTAATACATTCCCCAAACCCTGCCCAGATATTCCCAACTCAGAAATCTCTATAACGCTTACTGCCCAAGGGGGACTCGGTAGCTGATGCAGAGCTAACTCGCCCCACATTTAGTGTCTTACAGGACCATGTCTGGCTAACTGCTTCAGGAGTGTCTGGAGTCCCTCTGAGGTCTCTCTGCTTGAAGTGGGACCTTCTGACCTAGCAACAGCCACAGAAGAAGCAAAGGCAAAGGAGGTGGATGTGAAAGTGCCAAGTCACACCTTGACTTCACGTGTTGACTCAACTAGGAGAATCCAAGCTGAGACTGTGAATATGGAAGACAAATACTGAAGCAAATGCACCTCTTTGGAGAGGAAGGTGATCAGGAGCAGAGCAGGATTAGCCAGGGACCATGTCCCCAGCAGCTCTGAGGAGCACTCGTGGGCATGGTGGACACAGTTTGGGCGCTGGACTGTGACTTGTCTTTTTGACTAGTTGCCCCTGCATCAGCCATGGAGCATCTGCTGAGATAGGACACTGGCTTTGAAGAAAAAGCCATGGGAAGGCAAGGGCTCATATCAGGACGTAGAGTAGTGGCCTTGCTCTGCTGTGGGGTTGAGCAAACTACAGGATGGGCATAAAAATTAATGGAAAGAGGCAGAACGGGTAATAACATCATTTGATAAAAAATTATTTAATTCTATATGGGATTGTAATTAAAGACAGCAGAGCCATCATACATAAATTGCTATGTAAAAATTACATTGAAAGGAACCCAGGAAGATAATTTGCCTAAGAAAAGGGCCAGAGACATTTTATACTACTTCAAAGGAAAGAGATGCTGAAGAAGATGTTAAAGCTTTTCCATGTATACCAAGTACACAGTCAATTCAAATGAAACCATCCATGTTTAGCAGCACAGAAACAATTGCCCTTTCTCTCTACAGCAATAGATTTGTTCAAGCTGCAAATCACCCCCACCACCAATGTACTTTAGCTTATTTTTCTCATGACCTTTGGCTAAGATTAGTAGAACAAGAAGATACCCAGAACAAATCTTTCGATAGATATGGTAGTGATATAGTGATGTATAACAGTGTGTCACACTTTACTGGGAATGATCGGGATGTTTTTTTAATGGAATACACCCAATTCTGGCTTCTGTGGGAAACAAAGTCTAACCAATGAAGCCATTACTGAAATATAGACCAGACTCTTATCCAGATATATACTTTTTATGCAGCACTGATCCAAGCATGGACTATCACCAATACTGGGCTAGAAACTGGCAACATCTACTTGATGAGAAAAACAAGTTTAGGTCAAGCAAACACAGAAATTTTTCAGAATTTGTGAAAAAAGCAAGAAAAGATAAAAGATAGGGAGATTCAACCAGAAACATCTGGTTTAACCCCTAATAGAACACTTAATTTCAGAGTATTTAACCCCTGAAAATATTTTTCATTCCTTTTTGAAGTTCAGATCAGTTCTTGGATGAAAAAAAGTTTCTGATTAAAAAAAATAAACAAAGTTCTGTTTGAAATATCTAGCCAAAAAGTTGTTCACCTTGCCTTCTAAAGTGCATCTTACAGAACAAAAACCAACAAAGTTTTCCAACAATAAAAGTACTTCTTAATTAATCATCTAAATTCATCAAATCTTTCACCTCTCTAAATGTCTTCTTTAGAACAATGACGTATATGTAAAGAAAAAACCCTCCACTCTAGTTAACCTATTCTGACATTTCATCCAACAGCAAACTGACAAAGAAGATTTCCTCCCTATAAAAATCCCACAGCAAAGAAGTGGTGTGTATACATTTATATACGTATGTGTGTGTGCGTGCGTGTGTACATATGCAAGAAGAGAAGAGACAACAAAGTTGTGAGAATGCCCTGGTGGGAAAGATGTCCATAGGAGGGAACATGGGCTGCAGACAGCAACAGCAGCCCAGGAGCTGCCCGAAGTGTGAATGTTCCCATTCTGGGGCACTTGCAGGCAAAACTGCTCTTCCCAGCGCCAGAGAGCTGACACATGTGGGCATGGCACCAGCCATGTTGCCTGAGGAGGTACCGGAGGCCATAGCTGTGGCAGGTTGTGAAAGCCCGTGCTAAATTTAGTGCTCTTTGGGAGCAGTGGCACTGCTATCTCCATCAAGGTCCCTGGGATATGACGGATTGTAAGCAAGATATCTGTGGTGGCTGTGGGTTTTTGTTTTTCTTGTGTTTGACTGGGAAACTGTGGGGCAAATGTCACTTTGGAAGGTTCTGGCTAATGCTAGGTTTCATCCAGGGACATGTGCTGGAGAGAAGCTGTACTCTAAAGCTCAGTGAATTACTTTTGTGGTTTCCTCATCTCCACGTGATGTTTGGCCCACTCACCCCTGTCCTGACACCCCCGGTTCTACTTAAAGGTAAGCAGATGGCAGCCTGGCAACCCCAGCATTAGTTTTCCTGCAAATCCAAGGGAAATGCTAAGATTCACAGGGACATAAAAGGTCTGCGCCTCCTCCTGGGCTGAAGTAGATCTCCACAGGCTCATGATGTGGTGTTTTGGATTACACATGAGCACTATTTTCATCTTTCTCAGGAAGTGTTTATTCTCAGCGTCCTGGTTACAGACCCATTCAGAGTAAGCAGTGTAAGCTGATCTCCGAGCTCTCGGTGACTGCAATACTTAATCACATCTCACTCTAAAGTGAACGACCTGGCATCAAGATTTGAATGATAAGAATACGGGACACATTAGTCATGGAAGAGCAGACATGCACAGAGCAACAACAGCAAGGAGATTACCTTGATATGGCTGCCTTTCTTGGCATATGTGGACAAGAACTCTTAATACCTAAAAACTAGAGACGGAATTCCTTTTGCTTCTGCTAATAAGATTACTGCTCTTTGCTGTATGAGAACACCACCATCTGCAGCAAATGTGTACTGTAAAAGCGAAAAAGTATAAGGAAGGTTCTGTAAAAGAGTTAATAGATCATTGCTCCAACTTGCAAGGTTGTGCCTTTCAAAAAATTTTACTTTTGTTTTTAAAGATAATTGTATTGTTGGTTGTTTGCAAATGAACATTGCAAAACCTGTACTCTATGCCCCTGGAATACACATATGGAAAGCGTGATAGTTTTTAATTAAATCAGTTCTTAGAAGAGCACTAAAAGTCTTAATCTGGCAAAGTGTTCAACAGCATGCTCGGAGTAAAGTATGTGAGTAGTTACAGCAAAATCTCTTGATGGGCTGAATTAGACCTGGTTAACGAGCCTGGCTGTGCCAAGGCAGGACCTGGAGCATGGGGCAGGCAGGACCGGTCACTGGGCAGCTCCACCACTTGGGGTAGGATCCAGACGAGGATTCCTGCCTCACATCAGCCCAGAGCGAGAAGAACAGTGTCACTGCGACTTAAGACAGTCTCCTGCATTTGTACCACAGCTAGTAGGGCTCACTTGCTTGCCCAAAGCCAAAGAAAGCCCCAGAACGAATCTGTTAGTGACTTCATGTGTCATCAGCTCACAATGTGAGCTTGGGCCTGGAGAGACGTACAGACACCTACAGTTGTGCTATGGAGGGGACATCATGTAGAAAATCCCTCTGAGCACAAATTAGGTCATATTCCCTTCTTGCACAGTTTGGGCTCCATTCTGCCATGCACTGGGAATATTTGTGAGGGGTTAGCCATCTGGCAAGCCCTCCGAATCCACCTTTCTCTCTGCCACAGTCCTCTGTGGGCATGTAGCACATCGATAACATTTCCCAGATCACCAGGCTGCCAGAGGTTAAACGCATGCTGTTATGCTGGGAGATCCAGCAGTACGGGTGAGACATTGAAGAATGTATTTTTATACTTTCCTGCATACTTTTCATTTCAGTCCACAGCACATTGCCTTACACACTTTCTGTTTGAAAAGTGTGTCTCTTTTGGAGAGCTGAAAGCATCTCCAGAAGGTGACAAGATCGCTGCTGGCTGTGCGGGTAACGTCTGACATACCCTCTGCCCTCCATTTCCTGCATGCTGATGCACTGAATTCAAAGCATCAGCCCCCTCCGTGCACATCAGAAATCAAACACAGCCACTATTTCTGGAGATGAGGGCTTCCTTATCCCTTGCTGCAGTTACAGTGGAGAATATGACAAGCTACAGTAACACCAAGGCTTGCAGAGATGCTCTGCAGGAGGTGTCTGTGCTGGCCTGGGCTAGGTGAGTGCTTGCAGGGTGACTGTCTCAGCTGCAGGAGGGTCATTGTCTGGCCAGGAGTGGACGTGAGACAGCAGCTATTGGATGTGGAGCTACTCTTCACTTGCAATTGAACGCTAAGGGCCAGATTTGGAGACTTAAAGATCTTAGAGTGCCAGGAAAGGCAAGAAATATGAATTGAGACATCAGAATCTGGCCTCAGCTTTAAATGAAATGAGATTAACAGTCACTGAGGAATCATAACCTTGCACCAAGTGCTTAGCATCCAAGTCATCACCTGTAAAATAAAGCGGTCTCTGTGTCGATTACCGATGCCTGAGGGAACCAGAGGACTGACCTTCGGGCCAGCTGAGCTAGGCAGAAAACCAATGGCAACAACTCTAGAGGAGCAAAGTGAAGATGAGGTGAGTGACAGATATGTGGGACTAAGTGATGCAACCAATTTGAGAAAATCCTCTTAAACTGCAGGAAGACACTCCCCCAGAAACCTTATATAAGGTGCCCTGAACATGTATCCTTTTGCCTACTGTCAGGAGTGCTCTCCAAGTGCCAGCATGGCTTGGAATAGATGGGAATTCCTGAGAAATCTTAGAGGCAGGAGGGAAGTGCTCCCACCATGGTGTTGCTACTGGGGAGGAGGGAGTTGTTTCTCCTTTCTCCTTTCAGAGAAACTATCAGCTCAGCACAAGCTCTTTCGGTTTTTTTTTTTCCTCAAGAATCCAATGCAAATTGCCTTCCCTTTTTCCTGGGTGATGGAAAAGGGACATTTCCCCAGACCTATGCATCAATCCTAAGAACAATGCTTTGAAATTCATGAACAAGCCATTACAGTCATAAAATTTGCTCCTCCACCTTCTAAGAATATTTTAAGATGCAAATAGTCCAGATAGCCAAAGGTGTCAGGACCCAGAAAACAGCAGGAGCTCTGTAAAATCCAACATGTTCTGCATTTGTAAAAGTTGCCTTAAAACACAAGGGAAACCGAACCCATCAGAGATCTTTGTGCTGGCATTCTCTGTACAAGGATCTCAAAGCAAATTGATCAAGTCTTACTTGGCAGGTACCTAAACTGCGGATTCTAGTATATGAAAAGAATCTTTAATTAAATACTGACACGTAGAGTACTTTATTTTAATTTTTTTTTCAGAGGAATTGATTTTGAAAATCTGATCAATAATATCATGACAATATTTCCACTGACAATTCTTTTTTAAATTGAGGTGAATATCTTGCATAAACTGTCATAGAAAAATGCATTCAGTTAACGAATGAATGAATGAAAAGCATTAGCAAAATATTTTGTCAAAATTTTACTTACTGTTCCATAAAAAGAAAATATGATAATTTTTTTCCATAAAAATGTGCTGAAATACATATATACCACCACCCCCTCACCACGCCCCCACCACCCCCTTTTACCATGCTTAGTATCCAGCAACAAATTAACTTAATATCACACAGGGAATTCCTGAAATAGGCATTAGATTCTCGGAGGTCTCAATAGATTTAGATAGTACTGCCAACTCTCACAGTATTTAACGCTTTTTTCTAAACCCTCAGATCCTGAATTTATATAGTTAAATGAGAATACTTCTTTTCTCAGGTCCCCAAAGTTACCAAAAGTTGGAAATCTTGCAGCTGAAAAAGTATGAAAACAGAAGGCAATAATAAACAATATGAAAGTTAGTAACACTAAAAATCTTGTGAGTTTTGGATGCAGCTCCTGATTTCTGAATGCCTGCCTGTGAATGCCTTCCCTGGCCCTTGACGGGGCTGACTAGGTCAGGGAAACACAGCTACACTGTGCTGGCCAGTATCAAAGTCTCTGTTTCCAGAGTGTGGATATGCTTTAGTTTCATCTCCAGAAGAAAGTTACATGAAAGCTGGGTTTGCTTGGGCCCTGCAGCTTGTTAAGCAGTGGATACGTCTGGACCAAGGTACGAGGAGACGATGAGTGATGCCTGCACACCAGGACCCTTCTCCAGCCCAAAAGCCGGCCGACACACAAGATTTTTCCTTTCTTCATGAGTCCTGCAGCTAAACATTTACAAAGCATTAAAGTGTTTTTTTTGTCCTCTGAAGTACCCAAGAACATCAGGTTATGGGATTACTCTGGTCATGAGTGTGTTTCTTATGTCTTGCTACGCACACACACACAGAGCACAGATGCCTAAATAGCCTCATTCATAACAAGGGCATCACATTTCAAAGACAAGTGAGGCCCAGAGCATTTTTTTAAATTCAATTCCCCTCTGTGTTCCTCTCTCGGGTGCTTATATGAATTAAGCCCCCAATCTTCTGAGTTTTGCCCACCATATGTTATTAGAGCGATTGGTTTTGCAGGGATATCTTTGATTTCATTAAAATAGCTGGTAGTCAGAACTGTTCTTTTAGGACTCTTCTCGACCGAAATGTGCTGTTGCTTCACTGTACCTCCTCAACCCAAATCTTTCAAAACCTGTAGGTAGGAGATACAGCCCATTCTCCTATAATTTTCCTTTTCCAAAGCCACATGTCAGTCAGGGGAAGCACAGCAAGTCATATGTGCTACGAAAATAAGATGACAGATAAGATGGAAAAGTAGTGTGAGATGTTACCTGGGGGGATGCTGCACTGGTAGGGCCACAGACCACCCCAGGATCCACCCTTGTCACCCAGAGTCATTGCTCCTTCGTCTCTCATCCCACCCCTCACACTTGCCTGCGTGGGGCAGCTGCATGCTGGGAGCATGGCCAGACCCATGTCAGGAGCACGCTCACGCCCTGGGCTGGGGACAGGCACCTTAGCTAACTAACAACTTTGTGGGACCAGGAGTAAAAAGGTTTTAGTGAACAGAGTTTTGGAGAAACTGCGATGCCACACTTTGTTCCACAAAGTTTATAGTTCCTCACCTCTGGCCCCGTTTAATGCTATAATTACTCCCTTAAATTTCTCTTTATTTATCTTCACCCAGCCCGTCTTCTTTTGTTACCATTTATTTAACTAAAACAGGCAGAGGCTGATACTGAAGGCAGGCTTGGAGCCAGCATGTTAAAACCTGCTTTTAATTTAAGGTTCTGGGAGTAGTTTCCTAGGCATTACCACATTTCAGAAAAAATGAATTTTATTTCTCTCTGTCAGATGATGGCTGATCTAGATCTAATTAGGGTCAGTTTCACCTAAAGATGAGTCATTTACATTCTGAATATATGGCTTCCAAATTATCGTTTTGGTTTAACATCAGACATGAGCAAACCCATGCATATCTGTTTTAGATGGCACTGAAGATAAAAATCAATGGATTTTCTTCCACAAATACCTTTCCCAGCAAAGAGATGGCTGCTGGATGAAGGAAAAAAGTTACAGTTCAGGATAAGGACTAATAAGATTCAGGGTAGTGGCAGAATGCAGTTTTCTGAACTACAGAAAAAGTGGCCTTTTTGAGACTTACTGAAAAAAAAGCTCTGAATGTTCAAGCATTTAAGGGTAAATCTTTTTTACCCCAAAATTCTAGTTACGCAGGGTCATAGCTCATTTTTGGAGCATAATATTGGTGGCTATTGACATACCAGAATGACTAAAGAAACAAAACTGATGACTGCAATGAAAGCAACGGAAGAAAAAAAAACAACCACCAACAAAAAGATTGTGTAATACAACAGTGCAACCCTTTAGCAGTATTGGCAATTTCTAAATCCATTTAGGAGAAAAACTCTTCTTATTAAATACGCCAGAATCCCATCTCCTTTTCAGCTGGGAGTCATTTGTGTAATCAGTATGTCTTGTAGCAAAACTGAAAGAACAAAACCTAATAATGCAGCATCTTGTATCCTTACGTTGCCAGGAAAGCCCTGAAAACATGAATTTCCATCATCACTTTCATTTACTCTGCACTTCTCTTTGGCCTCCATTCACTCCTACTTCTATTAGACATTTCACTGGATGACCAAAAATTAGCACTGGAGACCCACATCTCCTGTCCTCTACTCCGAGACCCGGCCCATCACCAGGATAACACCAAGGCATTCAGCTGAGGCTGATGGAGACAGCAGAGATATAAGCACTTCAGTGTTAGGTAAAGAATAAGGTCACTGATGCACATCGTGGAAATTACATCTCATGCATCTTCTTATAAGAACCAATAATATCTAACATAACTTGGTTATTTTGTGTTTTAAATAACTTTGTCAGCAGATGAACTACTGTTTTGTCAGTATTGGTTTCCTCAGAGGAGGTGTTATCAGTAAGTTCACAAGTAAATGCTCATCAGAATTGCAGATGGCACCAGCTCTGCTGTTCCGTGGGATTAAGCAGAGCAGACTTCTGCTATCAGCAAGGGGAAGCTGAGTTATTTAGGGCAGCCTATTAATCAGTCAAACATCAGGAATATCTGGCATTGGTGGGACTCTGGAGACTTTGCAGATCCTTTCCCCACTGTTTTCCCACTGCGGAGCAGCAGCACTGGTGCCTTTGCACAAGTCTGCCAGGTTAAAAGCATCTTTCATATGTGAGCTCTTAGGACTGAAATGAATTCTTCTCTTCACCTTAAAAAAAAGGCTTACAATCATCATTACTTGTTTTGGTGCGGATTCAATGGAGCAGAATGAATTACAAAATGCAGAGACGCAATGGAGCTGTTTGTTGTTTTACAAAGAAATAGGGATAGTCCAAGTTTATATTATTTCCTACGTATGTCTGTGTCATTACATTTTCCCCAGGACCTGAAGCTTTTGTTCATTTTAGAATGCAGCAGAAACAGTACTTTTGTATTTGGATTATTTCTCTGACCTCAGAAAGCCCTGAGATCCATCATTCACCACACACAGTCCCTGCCCAGCAAAGCGGCAATGATGCACAACCTGTGTCGAAGACACAGCATTGAATCTGTAGGATCTGTCTACGCACATCTCAGGATCGGGTCCCTGCAGGAATAAGCCCATCAGGTCAAAATTGCTTATCCCAAGAACAAAGATAGTTTTCAGCTCCACTGTTTGAACCTTTACCAAATGGTAACAGCAACCCAGGGGAAACAGCTATTTTGATCAAAACTTCAGCTCCATATCTGCAAGCTGAAGATGGGTGTTTCCGCCTCTACAGCCATATGGCAGTGGGAGAAGAGAGCCCATGTAAGCGCCTAGGTGGCTTGGAGAGCAGCAGCGTGGTTTCCAGTGCAGAGGAAGGGATGCACAGTAGTCTAATTGAAGCCTTCTGAGAGTGAATGCCTGTGGAAACTCAGTTACGGTTTTCAGCAGGATGGTTATCTTACTTTAATCAACTGCAAGCAATCACTGTCTAAACTAGCCTCTGTTAACTTTGCATGCAGTTTCCGTTCGCAACAACCAAGCTCCTCCTTGGAGCCTCAGCTAATTTGACTCAGCCATACTTCAGTAACAATAATTCCAACATTATGTCACAACTTACCCAAGAACAAAATGTTCACCCCATTCCTAACTCATCCCTAGTTCACCACTAAACTCCATGAAGATATTCCAGCCACGGACTTGGCACAGAAGTCATTTAAATTTCCAGTCCGATCCTAGCACTATGTTTGATATTCTGTTTCACATACATTGAGTGCTTCTCTCTTTGATCTCACGACCTGTTTATTTTATATCTGCTTTGTTATTGTGGTTCTTATTTACAAGCTGCACCCTGGCATTGTAGTAACTGCACGTACACACACCCAGGCATACACAGATGCACAGATCAGATCATTGCTGGACTTGATCAACTTCTGCTTCTAAGGACTTTTCCATCTTCTTTCGCAAGTGTTGTCTACCTCAAGCAAGCAGCACCGTTTCCAGAAACATTGTTCAGAAACCCAAGATGAAGCCCAAATAATGCATCTTCAGCTAAGGCATGGCTGCAAAGACACAGAGTCAGATTTCAGATAGCATTTTCAAACAGCTTGTCTGCACAGCCTACATGGCATGTTGAGAGATTTTGTCAAACAGGGAATGCAAAAAGCTCCTTTAGAGTTTTTAGAGAAAAAGGACCGAAAAAAACCCCAAAAGCCTGAGACTAAAACATTAGCATGATGCAAAAATTGAAACCATTTATTAACTCACAAACAAACAAAAGAAGATTTCTAGTGGCAACAGTCCTTTAACTGTACACTTCATAATAACGAACAAAAAATACAGAAGTTTGTAATTAGATGATGTCTTTCATCTGAGAAACTCATTAGCTCTTAGCAATCACTTACTATTGATTTGACACCAGTTCTTCTCACAACCGCACAGCTGCTGTGTGCGGAGGAGAGGAGAAAGGGCAGTGTGCGTCTAGGAACAGCACACGTCTGAACTGCGGTTGCTCAGACTTTTAAGGAAGGCTCACCAGGGCCTAAATGTCTGTCCCTAAGCTGAACCGAAACATCTACAGTCCAAAACTGTTCACTGCTTACTCATTTGTGTGGTTAAAAATGCCCATACTTTCAGGCACCTACTAACTCCCACTCACTTGCCTAGAACCAGAGTGTTAAGACAGGCGCAGAAAGGGCTGTTATGCTGTGAGGAATTTAATTGTAATTCAAATATACCTAGATATTAGAACAGCTTTTGATCTAGAGGTAAATACAAACAAGTTGCTTGACCTGACTAAGTGCATTTCAGACACGTAGCTGCATGAATAGATAGGAAAGTGTCTTCTCTTCAAAGGATATTAGTGGCATAATGTGCGTGACAAGAACCCAGCAAACTTCACGTGCAAGGAGGTACAGCCAGTTAAACTATCATTCAGGCATTTCCTGCATGCCCCGTCTTTACGAGGCTCTTCAAAGACTCCTCGTAGGCATCTTTCTCGCACTCACTCACGGCTTTCAGTAATGCTTTCTGTGCATGGAAGCCATTAGCATGAGAGGCAATGAGGTCTAGTGAATTATTCGGGGGAGCCAAGGCCTCCCACTGCAGATCCTTGGGCTGCCACTGATTTACCGGAAGACGTTAAGCAAATGCCTTCACCTCCTCGTTTCAGTTAATGAACATCTACCTCAGAGAGCTGTCAGCATACGTCGTCGACACAGAGCTTTGAAGCTGAATCCTGCTAAACAGGCACTGACTGATAGGCAGCTCCCCATCAGCTGGGGAAATACAGGGCTGGAATCCCTCTGGTAACGTAAAACTCCTGAAGCGTGATGCACAGATACCCGAGCAATTTGACAAAGATTCAGCTTTGGTCCAGCCAGGCTGGCTCCTGCAGAAACCCTTCACTCCTGTGCACCTGGTTGTTGCAGAGCGAATTCACGGGGAGCCAAGCCCAGGCTGCCTCAGCGGGCAGGCGCTGTTCTGTGATGGACCAGTAGGATTTCCAGCACCCTGGAGCGTGAAACTTTTCAGCACGGTGGTTCAAGGTGCTGCTTCCACCCACTGTCCTCTTTCCCACCCTGGGGCAGCTCCGGCTTGATTGGCTTGAGTTGATGTTGCATTCAGGTATCTTTGCGTTGTACTCCAGATCCTGTAAAATGCAGCGCAGTGATACCAGACTGGTCTGACAGGTAACTATCTCCCATCCACCAGCTTTTATTGATATTACTACAGGTCATGTTGAAGTGACGCAGCTTCAAGGCTGAGTGTGGGGTCTGAGAGCAGCTTGCTTCTCTCTTGTTTTGTACTGCGTATATTGGACTGGACTGCAAATGAGAAAACGCGGTGTGTGGAGCACTGAGCCGTATAGATGTAGAGTCAAGAATGGAGGGGACAAACTGAACACAGACTGCCTATCTTCTCAAGGCACATGGGACACATTTATGAAGTGCAGGGGCACAGGAAGGGGCAAACCAGCTTGTCAGAAAATGTGTGTCTGCTTTAACAGTGCCCAGCCTCAGCAAACATGCCTTGCAGAGGAGCCGAATGAGGCAACGAGGGTTATGTACATGGATTACCTCACAGTGCCAAGGAGATGTGTGCATGCTTTTACCCTGTGGCTGCCTTCAAAACTTTCCTTTTGCTGCTGTGTGCCCATCTGCCCTCAAATAACCACACAACAGTGTCCTGTGCATGAGGAGCTATGGGGCAGTTGTTTGTAAATGCAAGACATGATACATGGACCTTGCCTTGCTGCTCAGTTTTCTGAGACAAGAACTATTTTTCACCAAGCTGACATGTTCAGGCTGACCTGTTTATGGGAATGTGTTTCCACAGCTCATCCTCCTGTCAGAAACTTGTGCGAGTGTCACAACGTTAAAGTGATTTATCCACGTCATGGGCCAAACTTGACCCTTCATGTATGGCCTTCACTGGTCTGTTGAAGAGCTGGGGGGGAGGGGTCACACATTTTGTTAGACCCAGTGCCCTAAAGCCTCGGACTTGACCGGCTGTGTATGTGTATGCATATGTTTGACCTCATCCAGGCTCAGCCCTGAAAGAGCAAAGAAATCTTAATTTACTGTTAGAGCCATCAGAAGCTATGATCACCTAACACTTTGTGTGCTTTGCAGCCCTGTGCACCCCTCATTCAGAACTTGTGATATCTAAAAAAACATAAGTGCCTAATCCCAGTTCAGGGAAACTGAGATAGGCACTGTTGGCAAAGGCAGCTGAAAATAGAGAAAGGTCCACTGATGTCGTGGCATGACAGATGCCTGAAAACTCACCATATGCCTTTGTGGGTCCGTGCCCAGTAGAGTCAGGGGCAAGACCCTGGACAATAATTCCCAGCCTATAGCAAAAACTTGGTGCCCTTGCCCTTTAGCCCACAAAAATTCATAAAAAAAGCCAAGAAACGACAAAAAACAACAACTGAACAAACGGATGCAACAAATTCTGTATTGCCCTGTAGGAGTTCAGTGATAGTCTCAGGGCTGCATGAGAAGAACCACTACCCACTACAGCTGGGGTAGTAAGGTCCCTCACTAGCTGGAGTGGAAGGAGTTCTTATCTCTCCCAAGAAAACCCTGATAACCACACTCCAGAGCAACCTGTTACAGGGCTCTTCCACACTCCTGCTCCTGAAGGTGGGCATGACACAGCCAAGGACACAGGTATCATTGAACAGAGGAGGACAAAGAAGAGGTCTGGTTCCATAGCCTGTCAGACCATCGAGATATCTGGACTCTTGCCTCTCTATTCCTGATGCTGTTTGTGTATTGACATGAAACACCAAGAGACCTGGAGATAAAATTCAGCAGTTCAATGAGTTCACTGGAGCATGATCTTCAATTCAGCCATGTGAATTCTGCTTGCTTCTTGCTTCAGCCACCTCAACACCATCTCTGAGGACCTCTCCTTGCATTCTTTGCTAGTTGTGGCTTCTTACTGACTTTCCATTAAATCTGTTCTGTGTGTTTTCGTATGCTCCTGCCCCAAGATGGTAGTGATCTTGCCCATGCATTTGCTCATCTCAGGATCTGAGAAGAAGCAGTAAATATACCAAAGTCAATTTAAGCCTGTGAGATCTTGACTTCCAAAGAAGTTTGCCTACTGGTAGCTGAGCCCCCAAGATGTTCATTAGTAAGGTATGACGATGACTCAGGTAAACTCAAGTGTTCTGATTACTTGTTATACCAGCTCATGTTTCCGTGCTGTAGCTTTCCAAGTTGCCTGACCAGACAGGTAGTAGTTCACATCAGCTTCCTTTGAAGCTTTAATTTGCAGCCTGGATGCACAGCTACACCCAGGGCCACAACTGGATTTACAAGGCCTGGGAAAAGACAGTAGAAATGGAGGTACTTTGCTTTCCTCCCACACTATCCTGCAGGGCTCAGAGCTACAGTTTAACACCAGCAAGTGTGAATTTGGTTGGTCTGAACAGCCTGAGTGATGTAAGCTCTGGGTGGGAATCTGCTTCACTTGTTGGGTTGGAGCGTGCTAAGAACAAGAAGGGCGATCTTTAATGCTGGCTTTATCAAGAGGTTCATGTATTCAGATAATCATTTCTAATCTTCTTTTCCAGCCTCTCCTGCTAACCATAGGAAACTTCTCTCTCACACAACCTGGTTCAGGATCCCTCCACAGCTGATATCCACCAGCAAAAGAAAGGAGGAAGAGGCATGGAACCAAATCTACATGTTTTTATGTTCAGCTGCAGCCAGGACAAGGCCTTTTCATTCTGCCGTCTCTGCTGCTCATATGGGCTGCTGGATGTCTCTGGTGCAAGACTGGCAAATAGGCTCTTTTCCCATGACAAGCTGTGCTTTCCTGTAACGCGGCCAACTCTCTGCTGTACAATTCTGCTTAGGATTTTACAGGTTTGGCTGTTGATCAGTCTGATATGACTGGGAGATGGGCATGAAACTATTCTCTAACTTTTTTCGGTAAGTTTTTATTGAAAAACCAACATTATTTCAATGAATCTACTGCAACATTCAGGACATTTTGAGTCTCTGTTTCTAGTATCTTCTGCATTTTTGCCATAACATCTAAGTGATAAAGTTTCACCATGATGTCATAATGAGGACCCAAATTGTAGCCCTTCCAAATCCCATTGCTGCATTTTTCTTCTTCTCTAGTGTGGAGAAGGACTTTTGAAACTCAACTAAAAGATCATTTACCACTGATGCTCCCATAAAGAAAGTTAACTAAACTAAAGCCCAGAGAATGCTCAGGAAGGTCTTACACTCCCTTGTTAGCAGTCGATTTGGATGAAATGTTGGAAGACGATTTCTAGGAACCCATAAAGTCAATTGCAAAATCCCATGGGCTCCGGTAAATGAATTTGGGATTGCAGAGCCATTGCAGTCATCTGACAGCCTTCCAGTGTCTGCAGTCAGGTTTGCATCAGACCCTTTTTTAAGCTTGTCTTCATGTCTCAACATGCAACATGTGAAATCCTTCTGAAGGACACATACATTCAACAACACGATCTTGTGTCTGGATGCAACAAAAGCTGCCTAAGAGCCTTGTGATATCTCTTGTGTAATGCTCAGCTTTAAACATTACATCTGGGGAAGACCTCTTATCTCCATTCTGTAGGAAGCAGGGATTAAAGTGGTCATGAGTAAAATAGTTTTGAAGACTTCTGTTAGGCAAAGAGTTTGAGGGGATGGAACTTGTAAAGCTGATCAGTGAAATGGCATGATAAGTGCTGGTCCGTGACTACAGAGGAATCTAAATTTCAGGTGTACTGTGCAGACAAGGATCCTTGGCAGGGCTGCAAGATACTCCTTTGCCTCTTCTGGAAAACAAATGTATTGTTAACAAGAGTTCTAAAAGAGGAGGAGGAGAAGGGGGAGGAGGAGGGAGGAACCACCGAAGAGCAACAGTTTTTAGCCGTCAAGGGAGATGCATTTCCCATGCAGTACAGCGCTGTTCGGCATCCTCTTCTAATATTGGCCAGGAGGATAAAGCTGGGAAGGCAGATTTCCATGTCCCATTGCAAAAGACATGAAACAAAACTCCCAGGCAGATTTCCATTGGCAAGCAAGCACAGAAATAAATAAATAAATCACTATGAAGTCCTGCTGGGAGGAATATCGTGGCTTGGCATGCAGATACCTCTGTCTCGAGGAGCCAATGCTTGTCAAGAGAAAGCACAAGGGAAAAAGGAAACTCCTTACCCAGCCTGCTATTAGGAGCTAGCTATCATGGTGGGAAGGTCCAACAGGGGTGGAACAAGCTAGGCAACATTTCTAAAAGCTTAAGCAGAAAAGCTCACCCTGTTGAACAGCATTTGCACCTGGACCTCAGCTCCAGAAAAGCCTTCACAAGCCAAAGATCCAGGCTTGAAATTTCTTCCTGCAAGTTGGGCATAGTTTGATCCAAAACTCTGGTGTTGGCTGTGTCTACCTAAAACAAAGAAACACCTACTGTGTGCTGAGATATGCACCTTCCTGTGATCTCAGCCCTGTGGTTAGGCACGTAATATGAAAACGCTTCCTCCGGTGAGATACTCTCTAGGTGGCACTCTGTCTACTTGTACAGGATGATAGAGCTGAGGATGATAGAGCTGGGAACACTCCATGTGCTAATCCTATGAAACCCTATTAAAAAGCCAGTTTTTAGGTCCGTAAACAATTTAAGAACTTTGACTTTTCAGGGCTGTTGTGTTTCAATAGTAGGATCCTTAGGGGGCCTATTAAATTTTGATATTGTTTCATAAGAAAGAAAGAATAAATATCAAAGCGGTGGCAGCAAAGGCCTGGGGGGGGGGGCAGATTCTGTACATGTGTGTAAATATCTGATTGGGCTAGTAAAGAAGTCTGAGCCAGACTTTTCTCAGTGGTGCCAAGTGACAGGACAAGAGGCGATGGGCACAAATCAAAATACAGGAGATTCCACATAAATATAAGAGAAAACTTTGTTGCTGTGAGGGTAGTCAAACACCTGAGCAGGCTGCACAGGGAAGTTGCAGAGTCTCCATCTTTAAAGATATGTAAAAGCCAACTGGATGCAGTCCCAGACAACGTGCTTTAGCTGACCACGGTGTGAGCAGGTGGTTGGACTGGACAAACTCTAGAGGTGCCTTCCAGTCTCCACTGTTCCATGATTCTGTGGTTTTCTGACTTACAAGATGCTGACTTCTCCAGACCTGTTGGTAAGCTGTATTTACTGTGCAGCCCAACCAGCAACACACAGGTCTGTCTTTCTCACGTAAAGCCTTTCTGACCCAGTGAGGCTCTTGGGAGAAGCCAAGAATGGCTTTCAAAGAGGCCAAGTCCTGGCTTTCTGCCCTTAGGAGAGGAGCACAAGCTCACAGAAGACTGGCCTGCTGCATCTGTGCGCTGGCAAGGGTTCCCATCCTTGCACCCGAGGCAGGCTGGGCACTGGTTTTGAAGACGAAATGGGCAGAGCAGAGCTCACCCCTTGTCCCCAGGCACTACCCTGTCATGCCATGAAGCCCTCTCCCCAGGAGGGCAGCTGGGATGGGGCAGCTGGGGCAGCTGGAGGCGGATGCTGCCAACATCTGGGAGAAACACCATCCAGGAGTGCCATCTGCTGGGTCCTGGGCCGACAGCCACAGGCAGCGCCGGTACTTGCCCTAGCGTGGGTGTCCGGAGGCAAGCCGGGCATTTCAGCTTATGGCAGGGTTTCTCCTCTTTTCCCAGGCTAGGTGGGCATGCCTCTCTGCTGAAGGCCATGAGGAAGGCTGTGTCAAGAAAGAGATGGCTGGTTTTACACAACCTGGTTGTCAGTGGAATGAGAAACAGCGAGAGAATTAGCACAAGGAAAGCATACTTTTTGAATGGGAGCTTGCATTTGCCACCTGAACTCGTCATTACTCCGTTGTGCTACTCCATGGGATTCAGCAAGTCACCCCAGGAGCTCTCTGCTTCTCCCTGCTGAGAGGTGCTAGCTGAGGATGATAGAGTGGGAACATTCGACAGCGCTAATCCTGCAAAATCCTATTTAAAAACCAGTTTTTAGGTTCAAAAGCATTTTAGATAACTGCAGCATTTTGAGAGCTGTTGTATTTCTAACTATCCTTACAGGGCCTAATAATATGGTCCTTTCTGATGTGACACCCTAGGGAGTATCAGATTCCCTATCCTTCCTCCCAGTCTTTGCACCCCAAGCCAGGCACGTCTGTGGGTGGTGAGGGAAAGGGTGGATGAGGAGTGCCACACTGCAGGGAAGAAATCCTACAAGGTTGCTGCCCACGGGCAGGGGAGGCTCACAAGTGAAATCTCTGGCAATCACCAGCTACCTGCAGTTTTGACCAGCTTGTGCACTGCCTGAACTGGCAAATCGGCCCCTTCTGGTTTTAAAATCACAATATCTAAGGAGTAATTTGGGATCCAGGGGTGGTATTCAGGACGAGCCTCTGATCCTGAGCATTGTTGCATCTCCTCCCATCACACACAGCCCTGCACTTGCAGGCAGATATTTTGTGAACAGCCACAGGAGCAGCAAGACAAAAGCAAGCAAGTCTCTGGTGGCGAAAGGAGCATCTTTGGAGCTGGGACTGGAGCATGCCTGATAGCCTACATCACTGTCTGCTGTGCCATGGCTTCCCTGGGAAATGTGGGTTACACCCTCATGGAAACTGCCTCCCAGATAGGACAGGAGACACTATCTTTCTAAACTTGCAGCTCTGGTGATTTGCTCTCTGAGAGGTTTATCTTGGTGGTACTCATTCTGCTACTAGTCTACATGCAATCTTAATTCAGTTCTGATCCAAAGTGGTGCTGAGTGCTCTGTTCCGCTACCAAGCTCTGGTCTTCATATCACTTCATGTGGCCAGGTGGGTGAAGAATTCTTGTGGACCTCTTTCTGGACAGCACAATCCTAGTTACACTCTAAGCTTAAGCTGTGTGGTGGCAGCAGTTCTTGGGCAGTGATTGTGATCCTGAAGTGTAAAGGGGTGGCTTCCGTGAGCAGTCTGCTTTCTCCTTTTCTGAAGAGATACTTTGAGGGCCAGAACTCATTTCTTCCCTCTGTCTAGTAGTGTTTTGCTTGGCCTGTCTACTGTTATCTTCTGTGAACAGAGTGCTTTCAGGATAACCTGGATCCTGGTGCAGCCTACACTATTTTAAAATGCCAGGATATGAAGACTTTAGGGACAGAGAACTTTTGGGACTGAGGTCCCAATGCCACTCCATGCAGCCACATGAAACAGTTCCTGCATTAATCAGTAGCATTCATGCTCTGAGGGCCTAGGCAGCCTTTCTGCTGCTCTGCAAGGCAACAATGGCCCAATGAAGCTTTGGAAATCACTTGCCCTGGCAACTAAACACAACATCACAGGAACACAAAACCATATTTTCCTACAGTGTTTCTGATGAGCAGGCGTCATACAGTGAGTCATCCCTCTGAGGAGATTTAAGCAGGTTATAGATGGGATTTAGGAGGAGATTTTCTTAATTTCCTTTTGTGAAACTCTCACCTCTGGAGACTCCACCCAAAGGTAAAGAGTGACCAGCTTGCTGTGAGAGGAGGGAAGCTGCATAAGGATGGAGAGTAGAGTTAACAGAGGGGAGAGTCTATACTACTAAACTTGCAGGTGTCAGGCATTGAGGAGGCATAAAACAGTGATGAAAGCTAGACAGTTGTTTAGACCAATCTGCAGTACTTTGTTTGGCACGTCTCTACCTTGGCCACATGGTTTAACAACTAACTGAAGTTCTTTTACTGAGAACTGTGGCCATGTTGCCTGTTTGGTCCCAAATTCTGTGGCTCACTCCGCTGACAGGCAGGGACTTTACTGTCTGCAGTTCTCTGACAGCAAGTCCAGGCCTCAGACTGCTAGCTGCTCATGTGCTTGGAGAGATTTTCTTAGGAAGAAAAAAAAAAGAAAAAAAATATATTTATCCTGAAAAATAGGAAATGGTCACAGGAACAATTATAATGGGATCATAGAATGGTTTGGGCTGGAAAGGACCTTCAAAGGTCATCTAGTCCAACCCCCAAACAAATTACTGCCAGGCAGCCGGCATGCATGTTCCCACAGATGAATCTCCATTCAGCTGTGGGTAGCCAGGCACAGAGTCTTGACCAAAGCCCTGCAGCCTGCTGCCAGCCCTTTGCCACCACTCCTGCCACATCCCCAGCAAAGGGAATAAGGAACCCCTTCCTACCAGCTCAGGCTCGTGGGGAGCAGCCCTTGATCTGTCCCACCACCCTGTGATGATGTGGGTTGGGGAAGGGAACTTCTAAGCCTTTCTGAGGGCAAGAAACAAGGGATTTTGTTCTCTGATCTGAGAAGGATAAAAGGAGATGTGCTGTGCTGGTGTATCTTCCTATGACTGTCCTCATCCCTGAGACAGTGGTGCTCGCACAGAACATCTGACTGTGTGCAAAGAAGTACATTTCCAAATCAATAAATGAAGAATAGAACCCATTTAGATATTAAGTTTAATTAGAACATTTCAGAAAGGTATTAAAGCAATGTGACTTTGGGCAAATGTGCATCAGCAGTAAGTGAGCAGTGTCTGGATTAATAGCAAAGTACCGAGAATATTCTCCCACACATTACTGAAATATATCTATTTAGTGAATATCTATCTTGAGCACTAAACTACTGTGCACTCATTCTTATCACTTGTGCCACCAAGATTTTTCATCTATCGATACACTCATTTTAAACAAAAAAGTCCATTCTTGGCTCGCTGCTTGTATTATTTTATGGGAATTAGAGCTGTGAAATTGCAGTTCCAGTTTTAATGAAATGGAATAGTCTGCTCTCAAATGAATCGTTTGAACCGGCTTGTGCTGATGTAATCTAGGCTGAATCCTGTGTTTATAGAATCTTAGTGACATGTTAGCTTGTATCGGACATTGAAATAGGATCTTCTTCCACTTCTTGGTTGTAGTATCCCACCTTCAAGTCAATGAGTTGTGAGTAGGCACCAGCCTGTAACACACACTAAAAGACCCTGATATAGCAAAGTTTTAGGATCTAGTTAAGCTTACACTTGCTTTTCTGAGTGCAGAAAATGTGTAGGAAGGTGTTTCACCAAATTGGACCCCAAATAAACTCTTCAAGAGAAGAGGTAAATGACAGACAAATGGGGGTGGGTGATATCTACCCTCTTCTCTATAGGATTTACAGGGACATGGTTTAAACATGACCCAAAAGTTTCTCAGCTGGGGGGAAGGTGCTCAGAGCTGGCACGGAGAACAGGTGTCACCGGCAGGCTGCCCTGAGCAGGCTCCTCACCCACTCTTGGAGCCCGGGTGCTCTGCAGCCCCGGTCGCACAGCTGATGAGGCCAGAGAAAGTGAGGAGGGCACCCGGCACTGCAGCCCCATGGCTGGTCTTGTTCTGCCATGGGAGTCAGTGGCTGCCATTTGAGGGCTGCTTCTTCATCTGCTGCAGCCCTTTTGGGAGAAGAACGTTGGGCGCTGCGTGGAGCAGGGGCTTCTGCTCTGATCTGAGGGGCTGGCAATGCCAGGTAGCAGTAAGCAGAGCTTAACATTTGCACCCCACCTCTGTTCTCTTTTGAAAGTGTGGTTTTTATAGGACCTGTAATCCCTTCCCAGAAAGTACCTTATTTTGAGGTACACACCCCCCCAAAACAAAACCAACAAACCCACGTGCAACCCATAGAATAAAAGCCTTGGCCTTGAATAGGCATATTCTTTGCTGAAGAAAGTGTTGACGAATTTTGTTTCCCATTTTCCATCCTGCTTTGTATAATGCCCATGTTCCTGGCATTAACAGATGTTTTTCCCACCTGTCCTCTTTGAGGACAGAAACAGATTTTAGTGCAGGAAATCTTTGGAGCCGAGTTTTGAGGGGAGCACAAAGATCATGGGAAGACACAGCAGGCTTGTATGAAAGTGCTTCAGCTTAAAAGCCCTGGACTTTCCCACTGTATCAGCCAATTACCAGAGCTTCCACATGATGCAGAAATAAATTCTAAACTCCTGGACCTGGCACCCATTCCTGGCCATGGTACAGTGGAAAGAATGTTAATGACAAAATGGGAACACATAAGCATGAAAATAAATTCTCTATTACGGCCATTTTCTGCAATGTCTCCTAAAGAAATAGTCAGTGCTTAAAAATGTTTTAAAAAGGTAAAGAGGGATTTGGAGGAGAGTTGGCATCCCTGACAGAGTAGTTTAATGTGTTGTCAGAAATACAAATAAAAAGTGTGGCTTCATAAAATAGCGGATTTATTTGCTGGCTTCGTGTACTCTGCTTAACACTGTCACTTTGGTGAGCATTTCCTGATAGTCCTGCAACTTTCTGGCGACATTTTTTGTTGTTGTTTTTCTCCTTTTAAATAAATCAACAGTCAGGCTACTGTCCCTGTCCTGTGGAACAAAGCTGAATGCTCTGAGTTGGTCCCTGGGCTGTTTACACAAATGACTTCAGAGGAAATGTTCTCACGTTGGCATCGATGGAACCACAAAGGTTCATTGAGATCAGACTGAAAAGCGGACACTGTGAAGCCTCCTCCAGCTGTCCCCCTGGCACCATTAGCAAGAGCGCTTCCGAATTGCCTGTGAAGATCTAGCAGATGGATTCAAAGAAGAACTGAATTTTCCTAATCTGACTCCACGTGCTTTGTTCATACAATTTCTTAAAAGTCCCCCTGGGAAGGCCCAACAACTGAAATCTCTAAACCAGGCTGCCCACCCCAGATTATATATGTGCACTTTGGCTGCATTAATCCCACCACACAAATAGGTTTCATGCAGGCGACTGCAAAGGAGTGGGAAGACTGCTGGAACGGGCTGAAGCGTAGACCGCACTCAGACTTCAAATGTAAAGCTAAACAAGGCAAGCATTGGGCTCAGCACATAGTATTTCCGAGTTGCTCTGACTTTTTACCTTGTACGTAATGAACCTGCTGTTCCTACACATATCCAGATGTTTAGCTTTATTCTGCTAGTTGCCCCTATGGAAAAGCTTAGCCCTGTTGAGTTCTAACACCAGTGTGCAATGTGCAAAGCTGCACAGAGTATAAATCAGAGACGAATTTGCCCGTTTCTTCCTTTCCTCATGAATATACTGAATTTAACCCTCTTTTCCCACTCAAGCTTTATTCAAATCAGAAGCAGCCATGACTGGAAGTGAGACTGCTGCAGGTAACGACAGTACCTGAGCCACCCCAGTGCTGCCAGCTAAGAAAGCAACAACATTTGCTTCACAGATCTGAAAGCAGCGAGGGCACCGCTGTTGACACACCATCATGTCTTCGCACCTCCTGGGTCCTGAGGTTGTGCAAGTATTCACCCCTGGGGTCCAGCTACCTCTCCTGTGGCCACAGAAATACCTTCACCTTCTTTTAAGATCATTTATGTATTCCACGCAGCAGTGTGTTGATTAACAGAAGAAAGTTGTGTTCTCCTGGGAAGATTAAGGCATATTACTACCAACTTAGCTGACATGGGCATAAGGACTGCTGTAAATTGAATTTTTTTTGCCTTTCTGTTTGGTGTCTTCGTGACAGTGCTCCTCTGGTTCTCCTAGTATACCTCCATTTTTCAGGTTTGGAGTGCTTGACACAGCTCCAGGGGAGGGGAACCAGGCACCTGAGCACAGAACCTGTTAAATTTGCATCTATGCAGGGCAGCCAGAGAACCAGTGCCACCATGCCTCTTGGAGCATTGTCCCTTAAGGAGAAGGGACCACTGCAGGTGTGTGGCTACAGCAAAAGGAAAAGTCTTGACCCTGAGCCCAGAGGTCCCTGATCCTCAGGTGCTACAGTGTTTTAGTGTTCTGGTACCTGGAAATACTGCTGATGCTATTTTAACTTTGCAAAGTTCATCGCAGTGCCAGGATCTGGAAGGAGGTTAACATCAGGTCCCTCACTTGCCTCTGGGATCCACGAACAACCCCCAGAAGCTGGCCCAATGCATGTGTTTTGAGAGTGTACAGGCTTGAGGTTCAAAGTTTTCCTTTGAACTTCCAGCCATTACATTAAAGGACGACAGGATAAAACAACCACACAGCCAGAGACATGGATTTTCGTTCAGTGTCAGATGCTGTGGCACAGCACTCCAAGGTGAGCTCATCAGACATGCTCATCTCGCCAAAAAACGGTTTCCCAGTAAAGGAGATATTTTTCCTAAAGTACATGACCTAGTCAGATTTTCCTTTGAAGAAGCAAACTTGGGAGCTAGGAGTCAGGCTGGCCCAGTGCCTGCACAAATGGCAGGGCTCCTGCCACACTCCGCAGGTGGCTCTGGGATAACAGCAAGGTTTCGCAAAGCCAAGACTCTGCTCAGCTTACGTTAACCCTCCCACGATATCCCCCAATATGGCAGTTGCAAATCCCATCCTCTAGAAGAGCTTATTGATTTGGCAGAGGATTAGAAGATGAGGCCGCATACCTGCGTCCTGACTCACCACCATGGCAGAAACCTTGCATTTCCTATGAGGCTTACTATCACAGTCAACACAGAATAGGCAGGTTGACGTTTCAGCCACCGAAGGGACTCCTTGACAGTTTTCAGAGTCTTTTTTGACACTCTGATGTAATACTGTCCTTCAGACAAGCACAATTTGCAGCATCTACAGCTCATAAATCACTGGTATGAGAATTACTAGTTAGAGGACCTAGAGAACCAAATGTCCAGGAAGATGCCTGCTATGTCTTTATTTGCAGGCAATTGTGAACAATTTTATCTTCTACATAGTAGAAATACCCCAAATGCTTCAGCTTGGCATCACGTCACAGATGGCAGAGAGATTTAATGTCAGTACAGGTCGAATGCTATGTTCAGACTTCAGACTTGAACTTCTGCTGCCTTATACCTTCAGTGATATTTTCTCTCAGGGAAACTAAAGGCCAGCTCTACCATCTGGAAAACCCCAAGTGTCCTGCCAGGTGTAACATGGGTGAGAAAATAATTGGTTGCCAAGAAAAATTGGGGAGTAACATCAGCAAATCCAGCAAATTTCTTGAAAGGCCTGCTCTTTTATTGAGCTCTATAGCATATTGAGCAGTGGCCAAAATAGAAATGTGAAAGGTCCAGTGTACTCCTGCATTGGCACACATGAAGAAGGACAAAGCTATTAGGTTATTGCCACAGGCTGGTCCATCTTGGCTAGTGATGTGGGATGCATCTGCAGCCTTTTATTTTGATTTTGTTGTACCAGCTAAGCAAAGAGAAAGCAAATAAACTGGCAGACATCTCATGTAAGAGCAGAAATTCAAAGAGCTCTCCAGTCATTGGAACAGATGGAAATCATGTTGTATTTACTTGCAAGATTGTTTTTTTTTGAGATTAAACAGTGCATGAGACATTCAACGTCAAAGTGCTTGTGAAACAAGTTTGTGTTTTGCACTTCATTTCATAGAAGTTATTAAGGAGGAGGGTCATGTTTTTCTTTCCTCTCTCTCTACCTCGGAAAGAAATTCCAGGGTTGGATGTTCTCTTTCCTGGGGAGAGGGGTATTGCAGGGGAGAGAGATCAGCGAAAATCACAGTGATCTTGGAAGAAGTCCTTTTGTGTATCTGTTGTCTATACATGGAGCGAACCAGATGCTGTCAGACCTTCCCAATTAGGACTGTGACAGGGGTGAAATAAGCAATTCTTCTGTCTCACAGCTAGCCGTAGCCCCAGTTTATTAGTCAGCCATCACTCAGACAGGCTCCAGCGAGGAATGCTGATAGGATCGCGGCCGCAGGCTGCAGCAGGGAGAGCGATGCTGACAACACCCTGTGCCGCAGCTCCCACTGCGGGGGCTACCAGCATCAAACCCTGCCATGTCTCAGCACTTTTCTATGTCCTAAAGGTGAACTACAGGCAATCTCAGATCTGGCTCTGAACTTTTAAACAAAGAGTCCTTTAATGTCTCAACAGGACAGAGCCAGGAGACCCTCCAACCTATATGAAAGGCTGTCATAATTAAAACCAAACAGAAACCGTCTGAATTCCTTATTAAGGACACTTACTAGAACAGCTTTAACCCCTGAGTAGCCTAGAAACCTTTTAATGTTTACAGATGTTGTTAGGAGTGTATATGCAAAGGCTTTCTCGGTTAGTGCCAAAGGGCTAAGTTTGGAGCTGATGTAAACTGAGGGTGGGATGCTGTGGATATGGCTGACCCAAAAATACGGCTTGTTTTAGTGCCTTTCGTTGTCCATCTTATACCTGAGAAAAGAGAGGTGAAAATGAAAAAAAAAGCCAACCGATTGGAAATCTGTTTCCTTACTTGCGATTAGCTTTCTGGGTTATTTTCAATCATCAGAATCGGGCAAACTTCAGAAATATTTATCTTCATCTTTTTATCAGGGAAAAAATATTGTATGAAAGCATTCTGCCGCCTCTCGTGTGATATTAACAGATCTGATGCAGTTAACTCATGTGGTGTTTGGGGATAAACACAGATAAACATTCAGCCTCCAAAATTACTGAATTCCCTTACAAATAGGAACAAAAATTACATCAAACATTATTTTCTGTCTTGCCAAACCACAACTAAATTCAAAATACCCTTCTAAGCTACTAGCTTTTACAGTATTCTCTTGAATGTGAAATTCAGGCGTCAGGAACAGTCACAGCAAAGCACATTCAGAGTGTTTCTTAGCCATGAAGGCTGTTACAGAAACTACAAAACTGGCTCTGTGACTTTGTTCAAGAAAAACACGATCCATTAATCCACTGAGAACATGAGGGTGCCATTAATGATTTGAAAATAAAGAAAGATTATGCGTGTCTGTATGTACATGTATGCCTGCATGTGTGTGTGTATCTATATATATGCAAATATTCCCAGCTTGCTACATTAAGCTTTTTAGCGGCACAGCTTCCACTGAAGGAAGTTATATGATAGTGTAATTGATAATGATAATGATAATAAAGTAATATGAGTTTACCAGCTAAAACCAGCTGTGTATGAACTTGAGACACAACTAAAGCATTGCTCTTGAGAGAAAAGGACATGGATGAAACAGACTATTGCAACTGGAAAGAAGCCTGACACTACAAAAGAAATGCCAAGGCATTTACAGAAAATAAAATTCAAGGCAAAGCCAAAGTATGGTTGTCAATATAGATCATTTCCAAGTAACAAGGTTCAGTGCCATTGACATTACATGCTGTTGAAGCCAATGCCATTCCCAAATATTTATAGTGCATGATGGAGAGTTGTTGGCCAGAAGAAAGTCACTTGTAGGTGAGAGGTGTGATGACTCATTTGCAAGGGATTCACTGCTTACACGCTGGTGCCCTGCAAGTGCATCGAGGGTTTGGTGCTGGCCCAGCGCAGAGTGGTGCCAAGCAGGAGTCTCTGGCTGAAATGCAAGTGTGCAGCAGCTGATGCCAACCCCTGCTCCCTGCGCTCCTGGACACCCTGCACTGCTCCAGCTGACATGGAAGAGCACTTTCCAAAACACAAACTCATCGCCTGTTAGTGCACATCCGCCTGATGGAGATCCACCTCTCCCCTGGGAAAGGGCAAATGACATCTGTACCTTGGTACAGGCTGCACGGGGCTGTCTGTGTGGGGACACCTTGCTCCCACAGGGATGTCTGGGACACAAATCCCTATTCCAGGCAGGGCTGCGGTCCTGTGAGCACAGGCACCCACCAGCCCTTCTGCGCCTTGGGCTGAGCTAGCAGCTTCTTCAAAGCCAGAGCCACTGCTCCAGGAGGTCTCATCAGATGAAGGCATTAATCTGGCTGACTTTTAAGACCCACTGGAAATGTCACTATATAATACCTATTTTTAGGCCACCATTCCTGTCAGGTGTGCTGTGATGCTATCTAGCCAGCTTCAATGCAAGTGAGTCTTGCTACCACATGTTTTCAAGCATGCTGCCGTATTTAGAAATGCTGATGTCATGAGACTGAAATAACGGAAAGGTGAGAGAAAATCAGGCTTATGTGAAGGAAGATTTGGTCTTGATGTCTGACACACCTGAAAATGAGCTTTCGCTTCCCAAAAGTGGTAGAGTCCCTATTATTATCCAGGTTTTCCTCAGAAAACATAACCAGCATCCTCAGGATCGATTCAGCTGACCCATCCCTCAGGTGGAAACAGGATGGTGGTGGAGGTACACTGAAATTTGAGTCCTCAGAAAAGTTGCATAGCTGAGATGTTTCTACCAAGCTGACATGGCCCTAGAAGCAAAGGACAGCCTATACCTGCCTCCTTCCAGCCAGCTGGCCATCTCTGATGGGAACCCTTTGCTCTGGATTGGTGTACTAGTTCTTGTCAAAGGGACATACTTCTTCCTTGGTCAGACAGACATGAAGGTTCCCATTGGTACCGCAGGGAGAAGCTCTGCTCTGCAGTGTCCACGCACCGCTGCTGCTATGCAGAGTGGGAAAGATATTCCCATAGCATGTGGAAGGCTGCTCAAAGTGGCCACAGAGATACATTTCATCGTAATACATAAATTAAGGGAAGAGTTTAGAGTTCATAAATAGTCTAATTAATCTAAATCCTTTATTTTGCTTTAGCTGTAAGAAGTTCTGGATTCTTAGCTAGTTTTTCTTGCCAAACAAAATCTTTCTTGCTGCTTCATTACTGACCCAGCAAAGTTAAGTGGTGTCATTTTTATTGAAAAAACATGGTCAAGTGTGTCACAAACTGAGAAGCAGTAATGTAATTTGCTACTGCTTTGCTTCAAGCGCTAAGAGAGAACACAAACAAGCTTAACTAAAAAATGAAGACCGCCAAAAGCTATGTTTCTGTTCTGTATTGGCTGGGTTTTGGAGATGAAAGAGGGAGAATATTGTATTTTGAAACCAAAAAGGCTTACAAATATAAATCAAAATCTGCCCACTGTGCAGCATTTAGTTAGTACTTTCCTGAATCTGTTGTTGTTGTGCTGGCTCTATCACGGGGCCGATCTTTTCGTTTTGTTTATATTTTCCTAATGCAAATTGTGACTTCTACCCTGGGAACATGACAAAGTCTTTCTTCACAAGTGCAAAGAAGACAGGAAACCCATGGTTCCCACAAAGCAGCTTTGACTCTGCCTAGATGTGATAATTTCGTTAGCAGGATCCCAGACATCAGAGCACAGATCAGTGAGCCAGACTAATAAGCCACAAGGGCTCCTGTCCACCCATGGAAATTGGCTCATCTGAGCAGGGTCCAGTCTGGCCTTTGTCACCCCCAGCAGCTTTTCCTTGCTGAGTGTGAGTTTCACAGAAGTAGATACGTGATCTCAGCCCCCTCCTTTGTTCCACCACTGGGAGCTCCAAAATAGGACTTATGATTGCTTGTCTCCAGCCGATCCCAGGAGATATATCAGCTTGTGCAAGGGGCTGCTCAGCCCCTGTAATCCCTGCTGTGCCTGCAGACCGGTGCGGACACCACTGCGCTGGCCCAAGCCCAGCTGGGATCCCAGCAGCAAGCTCGCCGGCAGCAGCAACCTCCGCAGAGCAAACCACCAGAGATTCACCCGGCTTCTTGGGTGGGTTTTACATTCAGCAGAGTCTGTGCTTTCCCACCCATGCTTCTCCTGTGCCCTGAGTGCCTGGTTTCAAGCACACCAAGGTTTATCTGCTCCATGTAGCAATGATGGTAGCCACTGCAGTTCGACAAAGCCTTCAGCCATTCCAAAGAGCATGTTTCCATGTGATGCTACCACATTCCATTTTCTGGTATCCCCAAGTACTCGATTGCTCTTTTAAATAAGGCCTTCATATCCTAGAGTTGTATAATTACATACCCTCACCATATGTATTTCCAGCTCCTAATCTCTCATTATTAGTATTAGATGATGTTACAAAACAGCAAGTTGAAGCTGTGCTGTGGCTGACCACCTGGTACCAGAAGATAGCACACTCAGATAAGAAATGTTGTAATGAAAGTATTGTGGAGATTTATGGTTAGGTTAGCATGTGGGGGCTGCACCCTTTTATACCAAGGAAAGAAAAACAGATCTGAGGCAAAGTAGTCAGGGTTGGATACTAACTGTGATATGGAGCCTGTTCAGTGGCTCAGCTATTCTTCTGGCACATGATGGCGTGATTTTATAAAAATGGCCAGAATTACCTTCTTCATGGCTGCTACTTACCGCTTCTGAGAGAGAAGCCTATGTATTCACAGGTGACAGTTTTACCAAGTGGGTCCAACAAAGTGAGGAGGAAGGAAGTTTTCTTTAGGAACAAGTTGCCCTCAGTCTATACACATTGGGCCAAAACATCAATAAAATTTCAATTAGAAGTCAATGGGCCCATGATTTGTCTACACCAGGGTTTGTCAGCCAGAGGAATCATGTCATAGAATCATACAACCATAGGTTGGAAAAGACCTCTAAGATCATCAAGTATACCACCATGCCTACTAAACCATGTTCCGAAGTGCCACATCTGTATCTATTTTGAACATCTCCAGGGATGATGACTCAAACACCTCTCTGGACAGCCTATTTCAATGCCTGACCACTCTCTCAGTAAAGAAATTTTTCCTAATATCCAATCTAAATCTCCCCTGATGAGACTTGAGGCCATTGCCTCTCGTCTTATCGCTAGTTACTTGGGAGAAGAGACCAACACCTGCCTCACTACAACCTCCTTTCAGGTAGTGGTAGAGAGCAAGAAGGTCTCCCCTCAGCCTCCTCTTCTCCAGACTAAACAGTCCCAGCTCCCTCAGCTGCTCCTCATACAACTTGCTCTCTAGACCCTTCACGAGCTTTGTTGTCCTTCTCTGGACATGCTCCAGCACCTCAATGTCCTTGTTGTAGTGAGGGGCCCAAAACTGAACACAGTACTCGAGGTGCGGCCTCACCAGTGCCGGGGCATGATCACCTCCCTACTCCTGCTGGCCACACCATTCTTGATACAAGCCAGCTCAGCTCTTAGTGCTTTCCTTTGCTTCATGCCTTAGTTTCAATACAGATGGGCATGTGTCAATTGCTCCAGCAACATGTAAAACCATGGAGGGTTTTTTTAAAAACCTGATCATTAGACAAAGGAAATAGAAAGGTTGGTGGAATCGGACCTCATTAATTACGTCTATCACACAGGGAAGAAGTAAAATGAAAATGTGAATTGCTGAAATGAACAATAAAGTGAACCTTTGTTCAGGATTAGAAATAGGCAGTTAGGACCTCATTATACAATGATATTTCTGAGTAAGCAGATCTCGCAGGAATAAATGCTGTGCAAAAATGAATCTGCTGCATAGAAACTAATATATGAGCTAGAACACAAAGGATTTGGACTGCTAACTAAAAGGTATTTAGAGACTAATAGTGATGTTGGCTGTCATTCAAAGTCTACCCATTGAAAAGATAATAATAGATTAATAACATGAAACATTATTGAGCAGATAATGCCAGCAGGACCGGGAACAAGGAAATGTCACAGGTCTCCCCTCCTGCAGGAGGTATCTGATGCCCATTACGGGCTGCCAGAGGGCAAATTCCCCATGAAGCTTGGGATCTGCAGCTCCCTCCTTACACCATCTGTGCTGAGAGATGAGGTGAGGGGTGCCAGGCCTCGTGATGGAGGAGCAGCTGGTACCTCCTGTACAGCGATGGTACCTGGCTTCAGGAAGCTGAGGCTGGAGGTGCCCAGACTGGGCTGTGCTCCCCAGCACTCAGCCCGGGTCCAGCACAATGCACAGCAGCTCCTGCCCAGCTGGGGCTTCCTCCTTCTGACCCTGGATACTAAAGCCTGGGTATGGGAGAGACCGGCTGTTTGAGGCAGCACTGAGCCTCCAACGTGCTTTCTGCATAGGGCAAACATGTGGAGGACACCGCAGTTGCCTTTTATGAGTGTAAACCTAGTCTAGTTGCATTTCCATGCCTATAGAAGAAGAAAGAAAGAGGGATATCTTTCGTCAGTTCATTCCCAGGCTCTTAAGTCATGGGGTTAGGGCTACTGTACTAGGCAGCCGACATTTCTGCAGCAGCAAACATGAAAGTCAGACAAAATAATCCAAAGAAGTGCTTAACTGTGACTATTAAGTCCCAAAGGATTTATCAGAGTTTACTTTCCTCTGACTTCTAGGAGAGACTTCGGCTGAAGTCCATTAAGCAAATTAAAAAGCAGAAGGAAAATAAACACAGATTAATGGAGATAGGAATTTTATGAAGGAAAGGAAACAGACAGACCTTGTGACAAAGCTCCTGGGCTGCTATTCAGGTTTTAAGGTCCCCAGACCTTCTAAATGGAGGAGATTCAAGTTGCCCTGCTGGTAGTTGTAAAAGAGAGTTAATAGAATTTTTTTTCCCCCACTGAGAAGTCCTGTAGAAACTCGAGTAATAATGTAATCCGTAATGTTTCAGTTCAATGCGTGACATGCAGCTGTTTGTTCCTTTGTTTCCATGCAGGGAATCGAGCTGTAAATCTTGCAATGACACAGATACTGTACTGGCTCTGTGGCATTTTATCTCCTGCTGAAACTGAAACCCATCTGAGCAGCTTCCCACACAATTAGGGACTTGCATGTCAGAACAACCAGGCAGGATTTCAGTATTTATTACTTTGCCGTCACGATTAATATTTAATCCAGAGGAGATATCACAGACATGTTTGCAACCTCATTTTGCTTGTTAAAAAATACTTTGAAACCAAGAAGATGAGCAAATTATGTCATTATGGAGCCCTGTTATTTATTATCTTTAGATAGTTTGAATTAAAGCAAATCCTTCCATAAGTGGGAGATTCCTTCCGCTGTTCCTCTTCTAAGTGATTTTTTAGTTCTCCTTGGGTTTATTAGTGTTCATGGCCAAAAACAAATAGATAGAAGAATGGTAAGACAAAAGTGAATAAACACCTCCACATTGCTGTGTGGCCAGGCCCTGGTTCAGCCTCACGGTGGTACCAGCCCGTGGGGCAGAAGTGGCTTTTGCTGACTCAACTGGAGATGCCAGCATGCCAGGAGCAAGCACTGACTGCTCTAGCGCAGACAGAAAACCTCTTGGGTCCTTGCCACAAACCTGAGGACAACGAGCATGTTCATATTTCTTTTTGCTGCCTTGACTGGAAGAACCTTTTGCTAATTGTCTCTACAGCATCTAACCCAGTACAAGCGTGTAATTCATCACTTGTCCTGGCTCATCAATTGATCTGTGTGATAACTCTTGGTTTTCCAATTACTTGTGGGCAAGTCCTTGTAGAAATTAAAAAAAATTTGGACACAAATTTACTTTAATTTTGTTCATGGGATCCCACTTCTGCCCAGCTGGAGGCATTGGAAACAGTTCTGCTATTATTCTCAGTGAGAAGGTGATATTTCTCTGTCTGTGCAAATATCCTACAAAATGAGCTTAAAATATAAATTATACCCTTGCTGTCAGACTCACTTGCAGGCTTAGTTTTGAGGTGAAACAGAAAATGAACCCCAAAGGTCTATCCGTGAAAAGCATGGTCACAGCTACAATGCTCCCTGGCTGTGCTTGTTCCCTGTTCCCGTGAGGTGGGCAGGGCTCGGGGGCTTCATCCCCGGGTAACGGGGTGGGGG
>Ga0065711_1002055_pt1 | contig 46236 bp, 17 predicted proteins | sample Hoacrofraction12_FD_59098 | JGI IMG/M metagenome (GOLD analysis project Ga0065711, IMG submission 59098) | Hoatzin crop microbial communities from Cojedes, Venezuela - Epithelial fraction 12 v2 (version 2) | ecosystem: Host-associated > Birds > Digestive system > Esophagus > Crop | place... | reverse complement strand
GTTCTGGGCTCCCCACTTCAAGAAAGATGAGGAGCTACTGGAGAGAGTCCAGCGGAGGGCTACGAGGATGATGAGGGGACTGGAGCATCTCTCGTACGAGGAAAGACTGAGGGAGCTGTGCTTGTTTAGCCTGAAGAAGAGAAGGCTGAGAGGGGACCTTATAAATGCCTATAAATATCTAAATGGGCGTCAGGAGGACAGGGCCAGACACTTTTCAGTGGTGCCCAGTGAGAGGACAAGGGGCAATGGGCACAAACTGAAGCACAGGAAGTTCCGTCTGAACATGAGGAAGAATTTCTTCCCTCTGAGGGTGACGGAGCACTGGAACAGGCTGCCCAGGGAGGTTGTGGAGTCTTGTTCTCTGGAGATATTCAAGACACGCCTGGACAAGGTCCTCTGCAGCCTGCTGTGGGTGACCCTGCTTTGGCAGGGGTTTTGGACTAGATGACCCACAGAGGTCCCTTCCAACCCCTACTATTCTGTGATTCTGTGATTCTGTGATTCTGTGATTCTGTGAAACAGGGATCAAAATAGTACTTTGCATGCATTTTATGTGTTGATTAGAATGGTAAAAACTAGCTGTACTGTGGACAGCCACGTATTTACAGATGTCCTGTTCACTGCTGTAAAGATATTTGTCTCAATATGCACCAACCCTTCTAAACTGCTGTGTGCATTTCTTTAGTGGGTAATTAGACAGTGATTTAAAGTAGTGTTGTGATTTAAGGAATGATTTTTTTTCCCCCTGAGGAGAGTATTTTCATGGAGTTTCTATTACTCCTGAGACTAAACCCATATTTTATTTACACTTCAATTTTTTGATCTTAGGAATTTAAGCTGACTGACCACACCTCCTGGAAAAAAAAAAAAAAAAAAGATGCTTTGTTAACTCTATTTCATTCTGTACTGAGATGCAATCAGCAGTCCATCTGGGTTCAATGAAATTCCTTAAAAATACACTGCCATGGGTTAGGACCTGGTGCTTCTCAAACTTATGACAATATTTGAACACTTCATTTACTTTTTAGTATGGCAACAAATGCAGGGTGCTGTATAACAAGAAGATTAATTATTAAATATGTCTTATTTATCTGAAATGATTTGTGGTTTTCTGTAAAAGCATCTGGCTCCTCTGCCTGGCTTGAACTCTCACATCCATGCCATAAAAGGTGCAGAATCAAATGTTTGTACTCAAAGTACGCAACATGAAAGCAAGTGCCAGCTACGTTGCTCTCACAAGCTGTTGAGGAAATGAGTTGCCTTTAGTCATTACATGAGCTTTTGGTTGGTGCCACACCCTTTGTTAGCAATGCCTGCTAAGGAGACAGGAGCATCCCACAGCGTGAAACTAGGATGGAGAGGAGGGTCTCATTTGTAATGAAAAGGTATGCTATCAAATCTCTGACTAATGAGACATTTTGATAATCTTCTCTTGTTTAGAGCAAAGTTACCAAATATAAGCTGCAAATCTTCAGCGAGAGGGCAAAAATTCTCCTTCTGAAGACAACCACATCTTCTGTTTCTACACCTCAGGGAGCAATGGTCAGGACACCTCCCTGGAAACCCACCTCCTCAATTTCTGCGCAGCTCGAGAAGTGCCTTTTAGAAGCACTGGAGGGAAAGATTTTTGCAATTTTGAAGCCATTTGCGGGGAATGAGATGAGCTTTGGGATACCACTTAATGTGGGTCAAGTGCATGAAAACCTGTAATGGAACATGATACATTTCCTGATTGTGCCCAGGGCATTTTAACAGATGCAAACCCAGTTTCTTATAGCAGTTACATAGCAGATATAAAGTAACTTTTTTTTTCTTTCGGTTTTGCATTGTAATTACAATACATGAACATGTAAAAATGAAAATAGAAAACCATAAAGGATTATAAATATCTTGGCCACAGTCATCCTGTCTAGCACATGTTCAGGGCTGTGAAATGTTTAGCAACCACAGCATTGGTGGACTCTGATCACTCTTGAAAACAGCAGAAGGTACCTGTACATCTAAAGAAAAAGCAGGCTCCTGTGACAACTGGGTAACCCCTGTGGCATTATCTACCAGTCTTGGAGGGAAGAATGCTACCTAATGCATCACTGCCACTTCTTGGGCTTTTTCTGGAGCTTTCTTACCAAGTCAATGCCTGGTTGAAACTTTTTAGCTTTTAAGATCTGGCAAGATCACAGCTGGAGGGACTGTAGCTTCTGTACAACTTACCCATGATTCACAGCTATTAGGTACCACAGGTGCTGAACCATCGAAGTGCCCCAGGCTCCTGCAGCTACCAGGCACCCACTGAGAGCTGTTTTTTGCACTGTGCATGCCTCTAAGCCTTTTACAGGTGAATATTAATACACATGGGTTTATTTTTTAAAAATAAACTTAATTTGTTATGGGCAAAAAATGTTAGAAAATAAGAGTTTGTAAGATTAAGGCTTTTATCCTCACTAAATTCTTAAAGAAATTACCTCCTTAAATAAAACTAGTAATTGTGCTTTTAAACACAAAATCCAAAGTTCAAATTCAGCATGAAATATTTGCAGCTGAGAAATAAATAAGGAAGTATGCAATGCCTCTTAGTAGTACTATGTTGACTACAGTCACTGAGCAAAGGCCATTAGCATGCTGGATGTTCAGCTTTAAACTACCTATACTGTCTACCTTGACCAACCTTCACAATAAGCCAGTGGGAAGTTCATTAGCAGGTCATCAAGAAAGATCCAGTGACCAGCTAATGACCAACCGTGACCATTAATGAGGAGGTCTGTTACTCCAGAGCTCACAACTCTTTGCAGAGGGCAGTGGAGCTTTGTTGGTGGAGCAGAGATACAGCTGCAGGCGCATGTAAGCAATGGGCAACGGCTGACTGAAGGTCAATATTATGAGTGGACAGAGTATTTTGCGAGCACATCTTGATCTCTGCTCCAGAGCTGCCCTAACGTGAGTGAGTGTATGCTGTGGGATGGGCTTCATTTTTCCCTAGAAGTGCAGCTTTGAAGCAAGCAGTCAGAGGATACTGAGTTTGGTACAGAGTGGCTGCTCTGTGTCAGCAGTCTGTTTTTAAGCAGGCTGCAGATTTTTAGAAAGCATGCAAAATTTAAGTAAATAAATAGAAGAGATGCTTTGCTTCATGTTTAAGTGAATGTATAAAATAACGTCAGCCAATTAGTAGAAATCACTCACAGATAACATTACACAACTCTTTCTTCTCTTATATTTTCTGTGCTGTGGAATATTAGAGAAATGATTTAAAAACAATAAAAGTTCGATGAATGGATATGTAATGTTTTCTACACAGTTAATTGAATTTTTCCTGCAAATGTTGAATTAATACAGTTTTATAGTCTATCTTTGAAGAAATTTAAATACAAATTTTTCCCTAACTGCTAAGGAAATTCATATCTCTCTCTCTCTGTTCTCTTTGCTGTGAGGTGCTGTAAGTTCTTGAGAACGTTCTGTCTGAAATTGGGTCCTAAGTAAACTTCTTTTTTTATGGATGCTGGAAAAGTCCAGCATTAGATTAGAATTAATTAGTAAAACTGAAAGTGTTAAGGTTTTTATTAACACCCCTCCCCCCAAAAAAATCCACAATATAACATAACACCCTCAGGAAAGGATAAAGATAAAAATGACAATTTTACTTCTCAGTGTAATTATAATTTTTTATTGTGAAATAATGTAATAAAGACGTGTAAGAGAATGCCTAAAAAGTAAGGTTTAGCTGTGTATTTCACCATGACCCTTATTTCTGAAGATGAATATGCTTTTACTGTATTGAGCTCATTTTTGTAAAAACTAGAATATGTAGCACTATGTGTTCTTGATGCTCGCTGTGATAAAGTTGTGCTGTCAACCCTAGCCAACTGGGTTCAAGCTAAATTAATCAAAAGGTCTGCCATATAAATTGAGAACAGTTTTTGTTTCATAGTATGCTTTAAAGTAAAACAGAATGCAAGGAGGGACCACAACAAAGTGTACTTCCTTGAAACCAGCAATCCTTTCAGCAGAGCAAAACAGGGGTTTTGAGTCCATTTGCTAACTGGCAACGTTTGGGGCACCTTTCAAACTACTGCTATGGGAGCCTAAGTCCAGGAGAGGGCACTGTATAACTTCTAAAAATGAAAAAAAAAAAAAAAAATCAAAGTCAATTCCTACTGTATAAGCTCTAATTAAAAAACATCAGCCTGCTAGGAACCTATTAGTTGTAATTAGAAAATAGTGAATACTTTGTGGTTGGTGAAATGTCATCTTGTATGGGCAACTTAAATTACAGTTGCACCATGAGTCATACAAGTTAGCACACACTATGATGGCATTCATTCTAGCCTTTGATTTGACAGAATCATCAAAGACAACCATTTTTGTTAGAAGCAATGATAAATATCAGACATCTTCTGCACCCTCTTTTTAGAAGAATCCTCAAAATTATATTATGGAGGGGAAATGTTTGAGAGCCATGATCACCATCTAGTAATACAGAGGGCCAAAAGAGTGAAACTGTTAATTGCACTCAAAAATAAGGGACTTTCTTTTACTGTACAATGTAAGCCTTTTACAAAACTTAAACACAGGCATTACCTACACACTTATAAGTATGCCATTTATTTGTAATGTTAACACTTCAAAATGAAATTATAAAAGGGCAGAACAGACACAAACAAAATCTCTCACACACAAATTAAATACTGTTCTTTCCATTTGTGTTAGAGAAAAAGTACTGAAAAAATATCAGCTTTCCAAGTGGAAAAATGTAAAAGCTCTTAAATTACTAGGTGTGATGGATAGGTGACAGTTCCTCACATTCACTCACAAAGTCAATGACCCACTTGTTTTGCTAATGTCATCTGCCAAGCCCAGTAGGCAGGTGGGTAGAAGCTGCTCGTGTTTTCAGAGGAGTATCATATCCTACTAGAGTTCTTGAAAGCCTTCTTGTAAATATGATTAAGGAAGGCAAAAAAAAAAAAAAAGAAAAATAAGGTACCATATAGTTTTCTGTTGTGAGCTTTGACCATATGATTGTATTCCAGGGATCTGTGGGTCTTCCCTTAGGGTAGCATGAACTGCAGAGGTTCCTCTTGATTCCTTCCTTGCCTGCACAAAACATCACCTATTGCCACACTGCCCTCCAGTTTACACACATATTTTCACTTCTTGATATCTTGCACTCCCTTACCAGATAGCAACTGTCTTGCTGTACAGTTCAGATAGCAGGTTAGGCTAAATTAAACAAAAACTTAATTAATGCCGTTTTCTGAAATATAACTGCATGCTGGGAACTGCTAAATTCTAGTCTCATCACTGAGTGGTATGTTGTGAAGTTGTTGGCAAGGCATCAGGTATTACATCCATATGTTTTGGTTTGGCCTGGACAAATGCCAGGTGCCCACCAAAACCTCTCTGTCACTCCCCTCCTCAGCTGGACAGGGGAGAGGAAATATGATGAAAGGCTCGAGGGTCGAGACAAGGACAGGGGGAGATCACTCGCCAGTTACTGTCACAGACAAAAGAGACTGAACTTGGGGAGAAAAGGGAGTTTAATTCATCACCAATCAAGTCAGAGCAGGATAGTGAGAAATAAATCCAGATATTAATACACCTTCCCCCCACCCCTCCCTTCTTCCCGGGTTCAGCTTCACTCCCATTTCTCTCCCCCCTCCCCCCGAGCGGCACAGGGGGACGGGAAATGGGGGTTGTGGTCAGTTCATCACACGCCGTCTCTGCCGCTCCTTCCTCCTCAGGGGGAGGACTCCTCACACTCCGCCCCTTCTCCAGCGTGAAAGATCCTCTCACGGGAGACATTTCTCCACAAACTTCTCCAACGTGAATCCTTCCCATGGGCTGCAGCTCTTCACAAACGGCCCCAGCGTGGGTCCTTCCCACGGGGTGCAGTCCTTCAGGAACAGGCTGCTCCAGCGTGGGTCCCCCATGGGGTCACAAGCCCTGCCAGCAAACCTGCTCCAAGGTGGGCTCCTCTCTCCATAGGTCCGCAGGTCCTGGCAGGAGCCTGCTCCAGCGCGGGCTCCCCATGGGGTCACAGCCTCCTTCAGGCATCCACCTGCTCCAGTGTGGGGTCCCTTCCAGGGGCTGCAGATGGATATCTGCTCCACCGTGGACCTCCATGAACTGCAGGGGAACAACCTGCCTCACCACGGTCTTTCATCACGAACTGCAGTGGAAGGCTCTCTGCTCTGGTGTCTAGAGCACTTCCTCCCCCTCCTTTCTCCACTGACCTTTGTGTCTGCAGAGTTGTTTCTCTCACGTCGTCTCACTCCTGTCTCTCAACTGCTGTCTCACTGCAGTTTTTTCTTTCCCTTCTTAAATATGTTATCACCTATCTACTACCGTCGCTGATTGGCTTGGCCTTGGGCAGTGGTGGGTCTGTCTTAGCGCTAGCTGGCACTGGCTTTATCAGACATGGGGGAAGCTTCTCACAACTTCTCACAGAAGCCACCCCTATAGCCCCCTTGCTGCCAAAACTTTGCCATGCAAACCCATAACACCGTAAATTTGTGAAGATACAATGTGCAAATTTCTTCTACTTTGAATTCAGTGGATGTACGTTTGAAAGGGCTGGGTATTGTCACTCCACTAAATATTACCATGCAAGCATCATACAAAGTGGCTGAATGCGATTACACAGCTATATCTCTTCATTAATAGACCTGCCCATATTTTGCTAAGCTGCAGAGCAGAATGTTGATTGGACGGGCTCTAAATTACATATTGAATGAGTTCTTCAGGCCGTAAATTGTAAATTTAGAGTACACACAACCATTACTCCTCAAAAAAAACCCATCAGCTGAAGGTTTGATCTGAAGATCAGACAGTGACTTTAGCTTTTGAATTTTCACTGAATTTGTAGATATCACTATTTATTGGAGAGGTTACAAAATTGCTTCCTTGAATTCCTGATTTTTTTAATAGGAAAAAAAAGCCTAATTAAAAAGCCTAATTCCTGTTCTTTAGGGTTGTTTTGCTTGTTTTGTTTGTTTGTTTGTTTTGTTGTTGTTTGTTTGTTTTGGGTTTTTTTACTTAGAAACTAGCCCTCATTCATTATAGAGCTAAACTCATTTGCCTACTCATAGTCATTCACCACTGTACGAAAAGCCCTTTACCCTGCAAGGCTTCCAGCTGCTGAATTACAGTTCAACAGCAAGACACTTAGTGGAGATGTCTGTATGTTATTTCTTACATGTTAGCTGCCATCAGCCCTGAGATATTTGAGTCTTCTACACTTAATAAGGTGCTATACTGAAACATATATGGTAAGATCTAAGATTAACCTAAAGGTAATAAAAATTTTTGGTGGACCGCTTCGTAGCTTGTGAAGAAAAAGAAAACCAAACCCTTTCTGCTTTGAATGGGTTCTTTAGCAGCAGGACTGCCAGAGACAGAAGGCAGCAACCACCACAGCAGACTGAAGAAAAAGACGTGATGTATGGGACTCTGGGCTCAAAACGCCCAGAACATCTCTCAGGTACACATATTGTTTAACTAACCTTCATTTCACAAGAGGTAACAAAACCCCTGAACGAATAATCTTGATTTTCCTAACAGCAGGCTTCTCGTCTTGATAGATGGTAATGTCAGGCTGATAAATTTGTTGTTTGGCAAGAATTTTTCTTTCCTTCCTCTTCAGAAGTAGAGGCTGGAGCGGGAAACAACTGTCACAAGCAACAATTGCTAAAGAAATGAAAAGTCCCTGCAACAGTTTCACAAGTTGCACTTAACTTTTATTCCAGAAGATCCTTTTTTCTCATGCTCTTTTTTTAGAGAAATGCACTTCTCAAACCCTTTTTTTCCTGTGTCCTCTCTGTCAAAAAATAAACATTTGAAATTTTCAGATCAAAAAATCATTTCTGTTTTAAAAGCCTGGATGTTTTTAGACGTAAGTCACAAGAAAATATCCTAGGTAACAAAATATCTCCAATGAAAAAACAAAAAGAAGTGGTAGCTTTAAATGTCAAACACCATGTGGCTTTTTGCTCTTATAGACTTATAACTTGCGAGCTTTAAATCTGTCCACACCATGCATAGCTTAATAATTTTGAGTGTTTTGTTTCTGGATTCTTTTTCAACCATACTGCTTTTGACTATGGTGCTGTGGCTTTGCATTTTAATGATGCTACATGGTAAGAAAACAAGCTTAGCTAGCAGCCTGAAGTTTCCTTTGCATAAGAGTCTCATAAGGGCTCCCATTAGAACTCCCATATGGGAGACCATACTCCTTATGGTCTCTCTCTGTGCCTCAAAAGTGAGGCAGATAGCTCAGGCACCCAGGGATGCCACTGCACCTCAGCAGTCTGACCACCGGAAAGGCCTCTTGCGGTTTTAGCTTTGCAAAGTCCTCCTCTGTTTTTGGGAAACTCCTGGAAAAGCAGGAGCAGTTTCCTCTTTATCTTGCTATATTTCAGAGAGGTTAGATTAGGGAAAAAAAAAATATACTTTAATGTGTGCCTCTGGTAAAGAATATTTCTTAATAAGAAATATATAAAGAACTGTAACCTCCTGGAGTTCAGTAGATGACTCTGGGCCACAAGAAACTACAAAGCTGGAATGATCTATTAATTAAGGAAGACAGTTTCAAGCCATTATAGCTCTCACAACATTTTCCTCATTCTCATAAAAAATCCAGAGGCAAAGCAGCAGCAGAGTGAAAATGGGACTTAGGCAGCTTCTCTGAATCAGAATGCAGCTATCACTAGACTTTTTTTGCTAAGGAGCTACTTAAACGTAATGATAATTCCAGTCCCCCCATGCCTGCGATGACAACAATTTTCTAATACAGCACACTTACAATAACACAGCTCCCTTTTCACTTTATTTTCTTTTACTTGTGAAAACTGGAGAGATAGCTGATTTTTTTTTTTTTTTTTTTAACCTAAATAGTGTTGGCCCAGCAGACGAAAACATTCAAATCTTTTGCCATGGAGGTTTTGTTATAAAATCCTGTATTCCTGTTCTTTATGAACATAATATAGCGATTTTGCTTTGGTCTCTTGGGGGTGCAGGTCCATGTCAAAAAACCCTGCACATAAATCATGGCAGCCAGCTGTAGACCCAGTACCTTCTCCCAGCTTTCCTCTCAGGTGCACCGCACAACGCTTTCTGTACAAGGGAAATGCAGAATACGTCTTGGATTCTAGTTAATGACAAGTAACGCACATTTTTCCAAAGAGGTTAACTCCAGGGAGCTGCAGCAAACATCTTATGTGTCAGATCACACTTAAATGAAAATATCAATAATCATAAGGAACAGATTTGGCAATTCAATTTATATACAAATTATAGGCTATTCAACCTCTTGCAGCTATTTCAGCCCCTAACTGTTCAGCTAGTTGCTTTCTTCAGACATAGCACTCAGTGAACAGCATCAGAAACTGTTTTACTGTAATGTCTTGTAACACCTGCTCTTTAACTGTTTGGAAAGAGGGATTGTAGTGTCTGTGCAATCATTATGTAATTTCAGTACATATAGCAAACTCTCAGCTTTCGAGTCACACATATTTTAAATAATAAGTTGTGGTTTTATTTTCTGTTGATCAGCCTGACTACTCTTTTCCTCCCTTTGCTCTTTCTTCATAAGCAGGCCTACTGCAGAATGAGTAGGTTGCAGGGAATTATTTGGGCAAGGAAGTTTTCTGAAAAATACTGTAGAGATGGGCTGCATATTAAAGATCTTTCATAAAAGTAGAGCTTTTGTAAAGTAAGGCACAGTGTCACCTATATCTGCTAGGTGGGTATTAATGAAATTGAGACTCCAGATAACAAATAAATTAAACACTGTATCTTCCTCTGGTGATCTTTACTCTTTGGCACACCCTGGAAACATTAGCAGTTCTAAGATTTTCATGAACTAACCAGTTCTGTCAGATCACACGTTATGATGGAAAACATCATTTGGAAGCAACTCAGGCCAGTTTGGCAAGCATGTGGGTGTGGAAAACTACCATTCCCATGAAGAAATGTGGGACAACAGGATAAATACAATTGAAATAAACCACATCTATTACAAGAATCAAAATATTTCAATTTAGTTCAATATGCTGTGAAACCACTTCTCTGCTTAATTTTTCGCCAGGAAAGCCATTAAGAACACTCTGAGGGTAGGAAGGTATTTCATGCTTACTGACACCAGGCTTTTCTAAGTAAACAAAAGAATTAAAAAGGATGATATATGTATAGTTTAGACATCTTTCTGCTTTAAATCATGCTGTCCCCTTCTTGTGTTATGAAGATATTGCAATGGACAGAGAAAATACTAATTCTTGGCATATCCTCAGAAATAGCTGATGTCTGCCCTTGAAGTATCACATGGACTAATATTTATTTATATAATTTAAAAGTCCTAACACATCAAATATTTCTATTGCATAAAAACATGGATTCCTGCTGTTTCTAACAACACTAGATTTTCTGGCTTTATACTGCAGTTGTTACACCATGTAGTCTTTCTAATTCTTTTGCATGTGTGATTTAGTCCTCTGCTTTCCAAAGAAACCCCTGAAACAAAATCCACGAAAACAAAACCCTCTAATTCACAAAGACACAACTGGAGATACTCAATTGCTTCTCTGTGACAAATTTGCTGTACTCCTGGACCATACGCATGCTGGAATCTACGGCTATTGATCAGCTTCCTTTCCACACAAAAGGCAGACAGGCTTTTTCAGTATATACTTCGATGGAATTGCATATTCATAAACAACGCTGAGCGAGGGCAGCAGCACAAATGCCAGCAATGGAATAAGAAGAATCTAGCCAGCACTGCATATGTGCTAATTGACTTTAAAGGAAAAAGGTACAGAAGTGAGGGCAAGCTTGATTTCTTGATGCTGTACCCAGCTTTCTGACCTGAAGGCATGCAAGTGGAGTAGAGGACCTGTGTCATAACTAGAATTCGCACAGGAAAAATGATGGGTCTGGTTGAAGGTAGGATTCCTGTTGCGCACTCCTGGGCCACACAGCACCTTCACTGCCGGGGTCCTCACTCTGCATGAGAGCTTCTGCTCCACGGCAGGGTCTGCCCACTGCTCCCAGCCCCAGAAACCTGCCTTCTCTCATTGATTTTGGGATGGGTGAAGTCCCTTGATCTCCATCCCCTCAGCAAATCGTAGCTGTTCTTGCACTGCATGGCCAAGAGTGGGAAGGTTGTTCTTATACTCCTAAATAACACCTGCTTGAGGGCTGGATTTATGTTGGCTATCACTCTTTAACAGGAGAATGGCCTGGCTGGGCTGCAGGTACAAGAGGAAGAAGCAGAGCCTGACGCCCCCATCTGTGTTTGAAGTAGTTGCAGTACTAGGCATCGTAAAATGTGACTCTTCTAAAACAACTTCCTTCTCAAGCACAATTAATTGTCAGATTATTTTGATTTCTTGCACATATTTGTCAAGAGGAGATGCTCTTGAGTACTGGAAATTCTGGACAACAGCAAGGCTTAAATGATTTATCTTCTTGCAGCAGCCACGTGAGCCTTGTTTCTCTAGTCCACCTTCAGCCTTCTTTAGTTGTACTTGCCATAGTTGCACTGTACAGGGTTCTGCCAGCAAAACTGAGATATTTAGGGCTCCTATATTTGAATCCAAATACCTGAGGTCAGCAAGCAAGATATCACTCCTCATTAGTAGCATAATCATGAATTTCCTGATCAATTTATACAACCTACCCTCCTCCTGCTGCACACCCACCAATACTGTAATATTTGGTTTAATTTTCTAAGTGTTCTGAGAGGCACAGGAGTTGTGACATATCTTAAAAACAAAATTAAGTGAAGGAAATTTTTACCTTGCTGCATTCAAGGTGCAGCAACGCAGAATGTTGTCTACAATGTTGTTTGTGCTTTAGAACAGTTTTCGCAGGTCTCAAAGCAAGGACGAAAAGCAGAGTTTAAGTGACAATAGAAATAAGAGGTACGACAGCTACTGGTTTCAGGAACAGAAACACATATTCATTTTGCAATATTTATGATACAAACTGTGCAAGGAGGGAGGTGGCAGACTGGTGTCTCTGAATTATAATCCAGGTCTGGGGAAGAAGAAGAGGCTGTGTTAACCCTTGCAATACCTAGCCCATCATCAGGTCTAAAGAATACCATTGTAGCTCTAGGCTTTGATTTTTATTGAAGCAATAATTTGTAAGTGCTGTTACAAACTACAGAGTAATAAAACAACGATGGATTTTTAGAAAGTTCTTAGTATAGTGTTTAGTTTCAGTCCTTTGGCATATAAATGGTATCCCTTTAAAAATGTGTTACAATTGCAGACATATGAAAATGAGTATTATTTATAAAACAATCCAGAATGAATGGCCTTAGGTGTTCAGTATTACATGACTACATTCCACTGAGTTTCCTAAACGTATAGTGTACACTTACAATGGAGTTTAAATCCATACTTATCTAAATTAAGTCATATGGATTATCTGAAGTGAGAATAGTGGTGGGAAAAAAACTACTTTAAAGTCCTCTCTCTTTCACAGTAAAAAAAAATAAATTAAATGTTTATTTGGGATCATTAATCTTCAAACACAGAAAGTGGGAAAGAGTTAACAGGCACCCATACTGAATCAGAGCAAAGATCCTCTATCCCAGCATCCTGTACCTGACAGTATTCAACAGCAGGAGGGCAAACATCTAGATACGAGAGTCAAAGTCACTGAAAACAGCCCTAATTTTGTGATGAAAATGTTGACAGACTGTAAACTACAGCAATTCCAATAGTAAAATGCAAGATCATATGGCGGTCCTCTGTAGGCAATTAATCTGTGTGTTCTAACAGGATGCACATATGAAACAATACCAGAGATCAGCTTCATTAGCACTAGCAGACAAGAAAAAATAGCTTTCTGATAGAACTTAAGCAATGTGCTTTTTAACAAATGCATGTGCATTTATCTGAGCAGTTAAAAGATGGAAATTCATTGCTGTGATAAAATGCAGCTAAGTGAGCATATCCAGTTGAATGCTTTGCCCCCACCCACCTCGCTTGCTATCTTATTTTCTCCAGGTTTCAGGATAATCAGAGATAGTCATGACTAAAGTTTGGCAAGAGTAGTTTGCGGGGGTTTTTTAATGCATTAGATTTCAGATAACAAGTATATTAAACTTTATTTTAGATAAATTATTCTCCTATAACACTTTGTAGTGTGAGATTATAAAGTACAAGTGTTAAATAATGAGAGAATTTAAGAGGCATGATAAAGCAGCAGAAACTAATAAAAGGTGAAGGGGAAAAGGCAAAATTGTTTCTACTCTAGGTGGCCATTTTAAGATGAAGTGAGGATTTTTTTCAAGGCTATGATGGCTGGCAGTGTTTCCTTGGCGTTCAAGGCAGGTAACAGGATGACATGGGGTGCCTGATCCTGTAACTTTTCTATTTCCTCTGAGTCAGTCTCTGAAACTAATACCTGTCCTGATGAGTGCGAGAGAAAAGCTAACTCAATGGGAACAGTAGTAACTTTTAATTTCCTGCTGAATGGTATCCCCTTACACTACAATAAGGGATTCTTGTAAATGCTATTTCCGTTCTTAATGTTTAAGTCATTATTCTGTGGAAGGAGTGGCTGGGAAGCAGGAAAAGATTGTTGCTGTTAGGACCTGACCTCTTCAAGGGTGTGTATATGGGAAGCTGGATGATGGTAATGAGAAGATATCCTCTTAGACATGGGCTGCTTGCACCTAGTCAGTGATGCTGCAGTAGTCAAAAAGCAGGTTGCAGTAAAAGGCTGAGCTAAAAGAGAAGGATATTGCTCTTCCTCCTCATAACACAAGCCCGTAACTCTCCTGTTATCCCATGTTTCCATGGTGACTCTTTCTCACCCTAACCCCTCCTCCTTATCCTGAGAGGTCTCCTGCAATTACCAGCAACTCCTTGCCTGGAGACAACTCCAGGATTGGACATCCAGCACACAGATCAGGCAGCCTGAACCCTGTTAACATCGAGATACATCTTGCACCTCTGTCTTCACACATAAAGTTATGAAGGCTGGAATCTTCCAGGCCCCTAAAGTAAGAGACCATCAAACATCATAAAATTACTTTGTCTGAGGAGTGATCAGGAAGGGAAAAAAAAACCAACAAACCACTGCAAAAGAGATGTGGGAGAAATGGCTGACAGCAGCTATTTTCCTTCATCCATGAGAAAGATTCTTCTCCTGTAGGTTTAAGAGCAGCATTACAAATAAGAACTAGCTAAGAGAAGCAGTTTGCCATCCTGAATAAAATGAATCATTCCTAATATGACTAGCATGTTGCATATTAGAATGAAACTGAAATGTAAGTTTGAAAAGAGCATTTATTGAAAAGGCAGAAGAAAAAGGTTGACATGACATTTTCTGCGTAAATGAAGATTTTGAAGGAAAAAAATCTGCTTTTAATATTAATTTCTGAGATGTGTATATTAAAAAGCTATTAGTTACTCAAATGTCAGTTTTATGAATAAAAACTTATCTTGGTGACATGGGAGATATTGCAGATGAGCTGTTGTTAGTGTAAAGAGCTGCAAACCCCCAGATTTTCACCAAGAAAGACAAAAAGTGCAGAGCTACGAGCTCACCCTTTCACTAAGTGGGAACATGAAAAGTTCCAATAGCTTATTTAAAATTAACAAGGCAAATTGTTAGATTGGTGAGACAGGAACAAAAATGTACCTTCCATAGAATTTTTTACAGTTTTATTTATGAACTGACCATAAATAAATGATTCATAGACTGCGTACACTGGGTTCAACAGAATGAAGTTTCCATAGTTTAGACAGTAGAATGGAAAAGCAGAGGTTTCAAGGAGACAGATTTTCTGATAAAAAAGATTTGCCATTCTGTATTCTTGAATTTTTTTCTGTCTGTTATTTTATTTAATTTGAATAGACTAGCACCTCAGAGCTGTTAGTCCAGGACAGTCCCAAGAGAAAAGCTGGCCTATTAAGCCAAGATGCTGGGATCTCTCCCAGTTCTTGCAGGTTCTAAATTCGAGTGCTGCAGGAGGAGGGTTGGACACCCTGCTGGACCTTGGCCCACCTATGTTCTGAGAGTTTTATTAAGGAGTTTTATTAATCTCTTTGTTAAGGAGATTAACTTCGTTGGAGTTGAGGATCCCAAGGCTTTACTGGTAGCAACCTTCACATCACCGATCTTGGAAACTCTTACAGGATTTTCTGCCTGGAAACGTGGACCTTGGAAGTCCAGCTCAAGTTTCTTGAAGCTGTAGCTTCTAGGCTGCCTCCCTGTTGACTGTCTCAAGACCAGGGATGCAGCAAGATCACTGGAATACCAGTCATGCTGCACAGTAAGGCTGCTTCTGACATGACAATAGTAGCCCAGAAGAAATCCAGACTCCTAGCTTTGCTGATTGGGTGTGAAAGGCCCCAGATTACGGTTGATATTCAGGGCATTGTAAGCTTGGGGATCTCTACTGACTTGCCATAAATCTAAGATGTTTGTTTTGTCAAAATGTTGTGGAACTCATTTGTTCTGGGTGAGACTTTTACCAAAAATTTCTGACCTTGACAATTACATGCAGTTCCAGCTTTGCTACATGTGTTCTCTATGACTTTGGGACACTTACTGACACTTCCTATTCTAAGTTACCTGCCATCAGGGCTCAGAAAAATTTGTCCTCCAATCTTCTGTTTTGTTTATTTAAACTGCACAGGCAGCAAGTCAATGAGATTCCACAATCAAGACTCCCTGAGTGAATGCGTAGGCCTGGGTACCTCACACAGTATAACAATATGCAGATACAGTAGCTAAAGTTCTGAAACCAATATAACTGTACAGTGCTGTATGAGACTGTCCTTACTGCTTCTCTAGCAGAGCTTACTCTTTCCGAACCACATCAGTGATAGAACTGTAGGATGCGTCGCATACTGTAGACCTATCATTACTGTACAAACCAGATTAAAATTGCAATGGATCCTCCATCTGGTGGAGGCCAGTAAATGTTACTGTGATAACAAGTATTGCTAGTTTCATTTGTGATTGTTCATTTCTGCATTCACTATTTCTTTGTCTGTTCTTCGAAGAGGTTACTTGTTTTGGCAGGCTACATAAAGAAGTGTGAAGAAAGGGGAAGATTCATTAATGCTTTTATATAAAGGGTGTCAAGTTTAAATCCTTATAATCTGTAGGGCAATATTATTTTCAGCTTATTAGGAAAAGAATAAATAAAGCTTGAACATCTAGACACTGGAAAGGGCTCTAAACAAATTTCTAGTTAAACTTCAGCAAAAAGCACCCTTGTTATCACTCTGGTCTAGGCTACATTTCTGCAATGAGGAAACTGCTTAACACTCTGTAAGCTAAGAGATGACTCATATGCTTCAAATTAAGCATTTACATAACTTTATAGGCTGGGGGTGTTTGATATAAGCTTCACGGGGGAAGAGAATAATTTCTCTCCTGTTCATCACACACCTAAAATTTCGTTCTTTTTCCAGAAAACTTCCTTCATCTAGTAGGAATATCTTAACTGTCCGTTATAGCATCCCAGATATCTTTTTACTTCCTATTCTTTTCCCTATTGACTTGTAGCAAACATAGTGCTTTCTGGATGATTTTGTTCTAGAAAGAAAGGCACAGGTAAAACGAAAAAAAGGCAAAGTAGTAAAGACAAAAATCAACGAAAAGAAATGTAATATAATTCATTGTGTTAGAGAAGGAATTACAAGTGGAAGAAAGATGTCTGCTGGTAACTACTTTGGTAATCATATAAAGATACGCCATGTCACTAACCCACAATCAAGATGAAATCTTTCTGCGTATGATCTAGAAAAGGATGCATGTTCTTGGATGGGTACCCATGTGCTATTTAATGGTCCAGGTACTATTATTTCAACATATCCCATGTTTCATCAGCCAATAGGCATGTGAGTCTTAAAATAAACCCTTAAAGCATAACTACAGCTGTGAATGGTATTATAATAGCGATGAATTTGGATCCTAACGATATAGTCTGAAGATTTCTTACTGCTTAGGTATAATATTGCTAGAAGATGGGGATGTGAAGAAATTGAAACAGTCATCACAAAGTTAGAACTTTTTGTGTCCACCCCTAACTGAAATAATTTTCATCTCTGTGCTATCTAGTCAGTGTGTGCCTCATATATTGATTCACTTTTTTCCTATTTCTGCAATCCATTGGGAAAACCTGGGAGTCCAAGTTAGATAAACTTTGACCTGTTTTCTTTCAAAAAATGATTCATTTCACCTCTACTTTTATGGATAACATTTTGTATTTCTACGCTACCTTCATATTGGCCATCTAAGGTATTCTACAGTGCTGTTAAATAGCACAACAATTTTTCTGACACAAATGGCTGGCTTTACTTTTTCTGCCCAGTAAAACATAATTAATACACTTTTATGATAACTAGCATGATGAGAAACCAATTGCTGAAGTATTGCCCAGGCTAATAGCAAAACTCCCATCCTAGTCTGGGATTTCAACCACTGTCTTCACAGCACTGCAGCATTTTGCACAGCAATAAGCCATCTGTTGAAGGCTGGCAAAATCACCTTCATCATTACCACTGCCCAGCTCAACAGCTGTAATAGTGTAATGAAATATAAAACCATTTAAGGCTCTTATTGCTGTGAGACAAATGTACGAGGGCAGACCATATTACTACTGCTATGCAAAAGTGTATCATCTTGGAGTCTTTTATTATGGGTGAACAGTAGGTAAATGGAATTTGGGCATTTATGTGGACTAAAAAGAAGGGGTTTAGTCAGTCTTTCATGCATGGGTCATTGAACAATTTTCACTGATCACAACAGTTACCGATGTGCTTCTTGTATTTCTGGCTCACTTTATCAAGGAGAGTCCTGTCAAATGTTGCCTGCCTTCCACCTCTAAATGCATTTGTGATGACCACACAAGAAAAGTCTGGTGAACTGGGAAGAGGAATATCAGAGTAGCTCCTTTGAGAGTTGAGATGAAAGGTTAGATCTTAGTCAGCTGGAAAAAGTGACTAATTGTGAGGAAAAAAAAGCAAAATCAACCCATACCTTTCAAAAAGGATTTTATTTCTGTTGTTAGGGGATAAACACTTACTGTTAGTATAAAAGGTAGTCATGGAAACACGGTGGCTGCAGCAGAGACCTTTGAGACCACTGAGTCCACATCCTTAGTGCAGGATATAGTTTTTATACTTCTAACCTACTTAGTAGATATTAAACTGGTGTTCTACTGGATCTTAGCCAAAAGACCAGCAAGAAAGTTGCGTAATTATGTGAGAGACTTGGACAGAATCCAAGACAAATGCTTTTGGATTAAATACGATATAATTAGTTTTTATTCACTATAATGCTGCAAAATTCTCTGGAATGTATCCCCTTTATTGGTATATTGAAATATATTCCCTTTGGGAGAATATTGGAGGGAATATTTGCCCTCATGAAGTAAATACTTATTCTCATCCTCTTCTCAGATGCCTGATAACATAGTTGTGGTAATGATTCCTTTGCCAGCTTTGCAGTAATCTCTGTGGCTTTCTTGGATTCAAGCTAGATCTTCTTGGAGGCATAGGGGTAATAATTCAGTTTAAATATTAATTCTTTCTTTCTGTTCTTCAGAATTTGCAGAGAACACAAGCTTTCTCCATGTTGAAGATGCAGTAAGAAAATCCTCTATTTTTTTATAAACACACAAAAAAAGGACTATCCAGGACTATCATGGGAAATTATATATTTAGTAATGATTCCTAACTAATTCTTATCTTTCTAACAAAAGCATCCTAAGTGAATTAGAGGGTTCATGTATATAAATTGCTTGGAACTATTCAAGGATGATGATAAAAATATGATGAAATTTGTAATTCTGTTGGTAGAGAGTGGAACTTTTTACAGATGGGATAGACTGGAGCTGGTAGAAGGAGGAAATATCTACTAGTCATATAAGGTATGTCTACAGGCTTCTTTGCAAACAGAGACAGGCAAAGACTGTCCAGATGCTGATCAGGGTGCATTAGCTCTCATTCAGAAGTATAACAGTTCCAGTTACACAGAAGATCACAAAGAACAAAATTCCCAGTAGAAGACCATATAGACTGTCACTATGCCTCCTTCCTCAGATGTACACAAAGCTTTTAAACAAGTCACTTTGCCTGGACCAAGACAATGTTTGTTTCAGTGAACATCTAATTTTAGAAAACAAAGGAAGAAAGATGCGAAGTTATTTGTGAATTCAGATGGGGTTTGGCTGACAGACTAGAGAAAGGTAGAAAATAGAGTTCTTTTGACATTTTCAAATAAACTTTGTCAATATTTCTTATTCTGATTTGTTTTATTTTGAGAAATGGCCTACCCTGACAAAGGAAAGATTTTTCAAAGGGGATTAAAAAAATGGAAAGGAACGGCAACTTATTATTTTGTGCTGGATGAAAAAGTTGGCTACTCCAGAATGAATTACTGCATGGCATCATTGTTGTACCAAATAATCCTGCAAAGATTATTTAATTTCAAATCTAAAAATTTCACTTTTATTTCTTATCCTAGTATTGAGCCTTGGCAGATTCAAATCACAAGGTCATGAGTGTTGTACTGTGCTTGTTAATTTGAGAACAGACTTCTTGAAGGTGTTAAACTCCGATATTTAAACTGTCCTTTCACCATGCCGCTATGCTATTTGGTGGAGCAGGAGGGAAGGGAGAGGTATTGCATCTCTATAGATAGTTGAGTTCTGTCAAGGAGTGAGATATGTAAATGCAGCATAATGTAACAGTCTACACACCTTCAAATGCCCTAGACATGCAGAAAACATGCAGAACTTCACTAAAAAACTGAACAGAATTTTTTATGCCAGCGTTTATATCTCCAGATGTGACAGAATGGAAGTGGTATATAACTTAATCTTGCTCAGAATACACTTACCGGAAAGACCCTACTTTGAGAGTCACTAAGAAACCATAGAAGCATAGAATAATTAAGGTTGGAAAAGACCATTAAGGATTGTCTTGCCTAAACTGTCTTCTGTGAGTTCAAATTTCTTTGAGTGATTCATAACAGATTAAATGTTTGCAAGGTCATTGTCATCCTGCTGGGATGGAGTAGCATGTGGACATTAAATTATGCAGAGCGTAAAAATCATGGAGGAGCCTGCACGGATTTTACTTGACTGCTCAATATTCTGAAAACAACAGACTAAACCAAAGGACTTGGAAAGACCATATGGAAAGAGATTTTCTGTAGGTCTTGATCTTGTCTGGGCAACATCTCTCCAGAACAACAACAAATTTTACAGTATTTTAGCCAGAAGAAGTTTATCTGTTGCTAACTATAACTCAAAAACATGAGAAAAGGGATTTTTGGTGGTGTATCAGAATTGAAATGGACTATGAATCCTTAGGTCTGGAACTAAGTATGCCATTACAGAACATTTTCTATAAAGGTTAAAATGCTTTCAAATTCTCATGTTGACATAATTTTGACCTTTGTTTTAGCACTTCTATTCTAAAATAAAGCCAGAAGAATTATTTGTGAATGGCATAAGAATAGAAAAAAGGTGTAAAAATTTCTTGAATCATTGTGATAATGGTTTGTAGTTGGAGTTTGACTTGCATTTCAAATAAAAAACTATTTTCTGCTCTATTCTTTGTACCTCTGTTATTCAGATTTAGCCATCTCAAGCAGGGTATTAACTGGTGTGAATGACTAACATGCACCATGTGGATCATTCTGCCTGTTTACGCCCTATGTACCTACACTATATGATCTAGATAGAATGATATTTTTAATAAACTTTTGTTCAGAGATTTTTTTTTTAGTGGTCTGGTTACTTTGGCTTCATATTACAGAAGCTGAGTTGACAAATTGTCCCAGGCACTTGGAGGGCAATGCTGGGATTTCTGCCCTGTGATTCATCAGAAAAGTCTCTACCGCAAAATAAGGTTACAAAAAAGTTATCAGTGTAACTGTAGAACTAACCAAGGACATATCAAAACTCTCACATAATTCCATAAACAAAGAGGTAATTTACTAAACCAAATGTGCAGCTGATTTTTCCTGATTGCGAAGTGCTACGAGTATAACCCAGTGATGTGGTGAAACTGGCAAACAGACATAATTCATCACAGATATAGAACACAGCCTTTCAAACTGAGCAAGCCTAAATACTCTGGAGATGATTATTTGCTTTATATCTGATCAAGGTTTTCATTCAGCAGCATGGTAAAGAACTTGCATTACTTCAAACATCATCCTGTCTCTGCTGCACTCCCACAAGTGAAATCAATTACACAAAACTCACAGTTTATAAAGGAAAGCACATAGTTAAGAGCTAAATTGAGCTGGCTTCAAACTATTTTTATCTAAGGAAAAAGATCATTTCCATTCACATGTCTCAGTTTTGGTGTAATAAAGATTGTAACAAGACTACAGAATTACTAAAAACACTTTTCACATTTTTGTCCTTGCTTGTAACAGTTCTTATTGCAGATGTTTAACTCATTCATCTAAAGGTAAATTATAGAAATAGATTAAAGGTGTACACCGATGTATGTGTTTGCTTAAATTTAAGTACCCATCTACCTTCCTGAATTATTCAGATTCTTTAGCTTGAACAAAGTTTTGGTTTGTTGGATAAGTATCTCGCAGTATTCAGTTTTCCCAGTAGACATTCTCTGTAACTGAAACTACACCAGGGTTTTTAATCTTAACTTCTGGAAAAATCCTTTCATCCATTTCTAAAACCTTCCAAGAGTGGTCTTGGTCTCACTCATGACCATTACCACTGCCTAATTAAGAATAGATGAACTGTATACATTAAGACAAGAAAAGTTAATCCAACAGAAAATTATATTTGACAAAAATAATTATGGGCTATTTCCAGCACCATGAGAAGAAAATACTACTTTTAAGTCAAACTGAAAATTTTTATTTTTAAGCATTTCAACATTTTTCACTGAATTCATGTAGAAAGAACATAGCCATGGAAAATAAATTTCAGGCATAATTCACTGTGTTAGACATACCATCTATTTGAATATAGCAGAGTAGCACAATCATTCCAAAAGGGTGAATGTTATATATTTGTTAAAAGTTACATTTTTAATGATGCTTAGATTAACTAAAAGTGTTTCAAATAATCAAAATACACAGGATTAAATACATACTGTAAGGTAGACTACACGGTTCTTTCTTTAAGGATATTTAAGTAGTGCACTCCAAAAAATACAGAGAAATACAGAGTTTTATGTTCTAAGCATTGGTTTATTTCATACAGATTTTCATAATAATAGGAGACTATTCTTGCTAATCACAAAGTCCCTCTGAATCTGTAGTCTAATAGTGTTCTTTTTCCTTAAATGGAGAAGAGTTCTTAGCAAAAACATACATCAAGTAACACCATAAGACATCCATTTTAAAGATCCCCAAACAGGAACTAAAAATATTAGGCTCAGCTGTGCTTACATATTACCTCTTGGTTTCAAATGGAAACTGTAGGTGAAGAGCGAAAGACACAGTCTCCTCACATGCAAGTTACTCGGAAATTTTTAATTTGTACTGTTCTGGCTCTCAGTGACTAAAGGCTAAATCTTGAGGTTATTAACTATGTCCGTATTTAACATGTCCTTTATTAAAGTGTGAATAATTTCAAACAACTGACAAAAATATTATTAAAAGTCATTTAACCCTCCTTTATCTTTCCATCACATGCTGAAAGGTAGAATTCTATTCAAATACAATTCACATATTACATCGCTCCTGAAAACAGACAACATTAGGTTTGAGGGCTACTGTCATTAATAAAATTCAGAGCAGAAGGTGACATGTGCCCTATAAAAAGGGGATTTCAGACAAATAGATCTGAAAATTTTCCATCGCTTGGAAGCTATTGCCTTTGTTGTTGCTCTGTTAAAAAAAAATAAACAGTTGATTTCTTCATGAACACAATCTGGGTATGATGTTGGTTTTATATTGTTGTAACAGGAAGTTTGAAATAGATTGACATCATCTACTAGATACTACCACAGTCTTCCTGGGACAAAACACTTGCAGAAATGGTTCTGTTGTTAATGAATACCATAATGTCATGTGGATGCTGGGTAAAGTTTAAGCAAGCAAACACTCTCTGGTCCCTGCTATGCGGCCCCTACAGCTTTTAACTGCTTGCCTGTTTTTTCTGAGCAGCTTCATAATAAGGTTTCCCAGGGAAGAAAGACTTCAGGCAGCAGCCCAGAGAAAGAGGTAAGAAAAATCCGACCACCATCATTCAGCAGGCTCTAGAGTATGAAATGACAGTAACTAACTACTGTTAGGTATTTATAGGTATTTATAGCTCAAGGAAACAAATAAAAAAGAAATCTACCAGTACAGAAAAGAATTTTGTTCAAAGTATGTTCTACATGGTCACAGCCTTAAGAGTCTTCATTAAAAAACATGCTACTTAAAAAAACCGCATGTGGACTTGAAAAATCTGGACTTAGACCACAGTAACTCTTCTCCATGGAAGTCTATGCAATCACAGTCAACTAAAGAAAGACTCCATAATAATTTGAAATCATTACAAGAGCCATTGGACATCACTGTCTCATCGTTTGTCACTAAATGAGATCTAATATTGTGCCTTAGCAGATGCTGTGCTCCAATTATTGAACATAAATTGCAAAGCCTGTACTAGTCCTAGACTTCTTTTGAAGTATGATTTAGGAAGAACAATGATCTCTATTACCCTGGGATCTGATCTCTTTGAATTAAAATGCTGTAAACACACTGCTCATAAAAATGGAAAAAAGAAGACTACACAGAGGGTAAATGAGGGGGAGAGTGAAAGGGGAAACTAAAGAAGACAAAAGGAAATTGCTCAACACCTTGAAAGATTTGTATGTTTTGACATTTCTAAAAATGGGGAAGTCAAAGGGTAAGAATTGAGTGAAAATACCACTTGGTTTCTGCACCCACCCAAGGGAAAAGAAAGCATGATATATCCTTTGACTGATGGCACTTGCTTGTGTGTGACAGAAGGAAAGCAACTGCGAACAGATCCAGCTCTTGCTCTTTCTCATGGCATGAATGTAGAATGCGACTAAATCTTGTTTTCTTCCACAGCATTTATATCTGCCCTTTCTTAACATCCCTAACCTCTGAAGACCCACAACATCTATCTAATTTCTACAACAGCCTTCCTTCTAGGAGTCCTGTAAAATTTTCTCACCCATTGCCATAAAAACCTGACTACTAAGATCAGCTTGTTTGAAAGCAGGTTTGACTGTCGAACTCCTTCATGTCCCCACCTGCAAGGCCATTTGAAACCACTTTTAGTCTCTCCTTATTCAATCTTACTTTTTTTGTTATCTAAACAGTTTGTCACTCCTAAATTATTCCTTATAATAAACTCTAGCACAATCTTTTATGAAGGTAAAGAAATAGATATTTTATTTAAAAATGGACACCAAATTTTTAAAAAATCAAATCAAAAACTTTCTTGAAAAGTTTTGACTGATTTGATCTTTCTTGAAGCTTTAGTTCGTAAAAGCTTTTCTGATTTTGATTTTTTTATTTCAATTGAATAATTTTGGAGAAGAAGATCATTGAGGACATGAAAACTGCCTCTTAGCTGGTTTTGGCTCCTTGTATTGACACTTGAGTTTAAATGGAGATATACACTGCCACTTGACAGAAGTGCTTTTACTACTTGCTTTTCATTGTTACTCTTTTTTATTAACCAAGTTAGAAGGGCTTACACTGGCAGAACAGAAATGATTGATGTATTACCATGGTTTCAATAGATTCAGGATAAAAGTATAAATGTATTGTTCATAGCTTTAATGCCCTCACTCCTGCCTCATGTTGTTGGTCTATGGATTTGTAGTACCAAGTAACTTGTATTTCTGGTTATAAACTTTCTCAAAGAGAGTGATAAAAAAAAGTTTAAAGAGGTTCAAGTTTTTGGTAAGGGAAGGACCCCACTAGAGATTTAAAAAAATATATTAGAAGAAGCATTGATTCTTCATTGCCTGCTACTGGGCTTTAATCTTCGTTAACAAATGGATGAATGGATAAGATTTTCATCTACTCATTTATCTATCCAGAAGAAGTATTTCAGGACATTTTTATTACCTTTGGAATTTGAGATGTTTACAAGAGCTATTTGATAACTAAAATAATCCTTTCTGCAGAGGTGCACACAATGAGACCTGTGGTGGGCAGAGCTGGAACTGTGGAGGTACAAGAGCAGAAACATGGGAGAGGTGGAATATTTAGGGCAGTGCACAGAAAGCAAATCAAAACAAATAGTTCTGCTCCATCTTGGATTATCAGTAAACTATTGCTCAGCTACTGAAACCACAGGAGAAACCAGATATTTGATCTTTGCTACTTAGGGGACGATTTGGTGTCATTAGATCACCACCTGGCTGCTTGTAGAACTCACGTGCCATCAACACATTTTTCAGAGAGGAGGCAGTAACACAGGAATTAAGCTAACATGACCATGTTGGAAATAACCCATGGATAAGTGGCAAAGCCTGATTAGCTTTGCTGAGTGGAAGCCCCATTTTTGTCAGACTGTGGTGTTGTCTCTAGGTCATGCAGGGCACTGAAAATAAAAAGATGTTTTTTACCTAAATTCCCAGTCCTACAAATTCACAGCGGGATCCACTAGACCATTTTTACATGTTTATTGATCAAAGTGGAACAATGTTTTAAAGACTGTCTTGTGAACTGAAAATTTGATATGTCAGGAAAACTTCAGCATAAGCCCCCGGCTGGATGGGGTTAATCTATGTCACATCAGATATTTGATGTTTCAGTATTCAGCTTCATGCCAGCATCCTTTCACCCACCACGGCCCCTTAAATTAAAATTCATGTGTGAACTACTTAGCTGTATTGGTACTTGGGTAGAAATCGATGACATTTTTATTTTTTCCTTCAAAAGGGTAGCTGTAATGGCTCACTGTGGAGTTAATCTTACACAAGTTTATCTGATGCAAGATAACATATGAATCATTTAGACCAGTAGTTTTAAAACTGTACAGTTTTAATTATCCGGACATAATTTTTTCTCCTTCATACCAAAACTCACTTAAGGGATATTAATATTGCAAATTTTTTGAACAACACAGTTTGAATAAGATGCAAATAGCTACATCCTGAGAAATGAAGAAAACTAGGTTGCGTCTATATTTTACAGCACAAGGTTCAAATTAAACGTGTCATTTTTCACCAAAATATTGTTTCACATAACTGAATAGAAGTGATGGCCCTGAGGGCCTCATGCATTACAAATCTCATGTGCTTTAAATTGCCAGTAAATCACTTGTGGTTTTGCCTTTAGTAGTTTCTGCCGAGGTCAGCATTTATTGCTTACAGCTGAATACAGCCACTGAAATCATCCGTCACATTTTTATAACCTACTGTAGCTTTCCATTTGGTACACCAAGGATCTGGCACATCTTCAGAATGGGAATGGGTGAACACAGTCTATATACACTGAATAGTACTATACATGCAGTTCGATGCAGTGTTTTTAATGGCACCAAGGAAAAGTCGCTGGAGTTTCAGCCATCAGCAGCCGTGGGCTTTTGCGCTCAGCTGCAGGGCTGGAGATCCAGCACCTGACTGCAGTGGAGACCCGTCCCCACAGGCTGCAGTTCACACCTCTACTGCTCGCTGGCATCATGTTGCTTACATGAACATGTCTCTCCCTTAGTGGCCTCACACAAGAAATATGGCAAAACTTCACCCAGCCGTGCCGGAGACACGGACAACCATGGAATACCGAGCAAACACGTTTGGACCTGGTTTACATGATAGGCCAAGATTTTGCCTTGTTTAAACTTCAGATTCCCTTGGCAGGACTCAAATATGAGCCAAAGTCTCTCACTGGTTATAAAGTTTCTTATAGTTGGAGGTGGCAAAATGTCTGTTGTTAGTGTCTAAATCCCTGAGGAGGTCATACCTTTGAGATCACTGACCGTATAGAGAGGGACAAAATTCAGTTCTGTGCAAGAAGTTAGCACCTCTTCAGCAGCTAAGCATTTCTGGAACCTGATGGAGTGGTAAGTAGCAAAAATTCCAAAGTTTCAATGGAACCTATGTTTTAGTACGTCCAAATTTGATGCTGCTATGTAGTGCTTGTAGATCTAAGTTAACTTCATTGCTTGCTGTTGAAGGTTCTCTTGCCATATAAGAATTTTCCTGGGATCCAGTTATATTAACCACATTTGAATTATGGGCTTATTCCAAAAGGGTCTGATATAAATTTCTAAAATGAATTTTTCCTCCTCAAATTTCACTTTATCCTTGCATAACAGCAGTTGAGTTCAAAACACTGAGATTACACCTTATTACTCCAACTCTGAGTTATTCAATGAACAAATCAGGATGCAGAATTTTTGCTACAAACTTCTTTTTTAAGTCTTATCTATCACACTCTTGAAGAGCTGTCTTTTCATACTGTGTTGAACTGCCTTTTTTTCCTTGAACGGAAAACTAAATGCATAACTTAATGGAACTTTCCACAGTTCAATTTTAAAATAGTAATATTTTAAATTACTACAAGCACATTGCGTGAACAGCACAATAACGTCCTGTTTTCCTGGAGTTATTAAAAAATTCCAACAGGAGTTAGAGACACTTTATATCCAAATGAACATTGCAGTCAAACCAAAGTTTCCATCCATTTACTCAACAATTGTAAAGTCACTTAGATACATTCTTAAAGACAACAAGGGGCTTATTTCCCTGTAATTTGATTGATCTGTCCTTTAGATGCTACAGGGACAGATACTTACTGGAAAGGGAAAAATAGTTTACTGCAAATACACTATAAGTGGAATTTATAATTTTAATCAATAATAACTAATTACCTCTATTACTCATTACTCAGTTACTAATCAGCATCAACTAATCGTTACTTAGCAATTAATCACACTAACCTAAGTATTAATTATTCATTAATTGATCAGTATTAACCAAACAGTTGTTTATAATAAATTATTATTAACTACCCAAAAGCAATAAACTCTGCCTTCACAAGGGACATGTTTCACATTTTTCAGAAGTTCTTTCATATTTATTTTCTTACTCATAATTTTAAAAGGGTAATCCCTGCTCCCAGCGATATATCCTCCGATCCTCTGGGTGCACAATCTGTGTTTGGGTCAGTATCAACCTGTCACAAAAAGTCCTTGTTCTGGTTTGGCTGCAGCCGGCAACAAAAGCGCCATGTGGCCACCCCTCCCCCCGCCGGGGTGCGGAGGAGAATGGAAAGAAACAGGCAGAAAATGGTGGGTCGGGATAAGGGCAGTTTAACAGAACAGCAAACAAAGGGAACAGTAATAATAACAATACAGATAAGGAGAAAACACAACACAAACCGCACAACCCACAGAGCCGTTCTCCCAGACCACAGCGCTGCTGCGCGCTCCCGAGCCGTGAGTGAATTCCCGCCCCCCAACTCCCCCCCCACCAGAACCCAGCATGACGGCACATGGTATGGAATACCCTGCTCTGTTTGGCCAGGTGGGGTCAGCCCGCCTGGCTGTGTCCCTTCCTGGATTGCAGTGAAAATCAACCCTGTCCTGGCCAAACCCAGGACAGTCCTATATCCTTAGTTTGTCCTGGTGAATTAACTCACTCCAATAGACAGTGATGCATTGAAAAAAAAGTCTAAAAGAAAATAATAAAAAAAAAAGCCTGTCACTGAGTCGGTACTTCAGCATTTGAATATAGCTTTTGGCATACTCTAAATAGGTGAGTGTCACTTCAGGAAATTCCAGCACATCTTCAATACAAGCCCTTCAGAATTCTTTCTTTTTCAGTGTTCTGACATACACCTTTATCTTTCCTAATTCTCAAAGAAATATCTACAGTGGTGCTAATGGGATATGCCACACAGGTCTTAGAAACCCCTTTCAATGTGCTGAGTGCTATCCAGACAGAGGCAATTTGATACTTAACAGACCTTGCAGATTAGTTTGTGGGGAAGTCAAGACTAAAGATATCTGTTTCTTCTAAATATTTCTATAGCTTTGCAGATACATCTGACTCTGCAGAGGTTCTATCAGGAAATAATATCTCGATTACTTTGGGCATGACAGAAAAATCTTTGGGAGTCTTGCCAAGCGTTCAGGCTGTACAATGCCTATGGAAATCCAGAAGTCTTCGTCATGAAGACTTTGATATTGAGCTTTTGTTGAAGAAAAAAAATATTGACATTCATTAGCATTTTTTAGTTCAACTTGCTTCTACTCACTAAATAGAACAGGACACAAACAAAAAGAAAATGAATGTAATAAAACTAGGAATTCTGTGATTTCACAAGCCAGAACGCATGACCCAAGGTTAGATCCTGTTCATAAACACATGCGATTCACATTCTAAGATGACTAATACAATTTATTGCTACTGAAAAAAAATTAAATTCCAAAACCCAACACAGAAATGCAGACTGGTATATGATGACCTATTGATCTAGAAACATACCCTCCCCCCCAACAAAACACAAAGAACTAAATTTGCTCAGAACAAATTCTCATTTTTAATTAATTTTCTACAAACGATATGAAGGTTTAAATGATCCTGAGCTGAATGTACCTGCTCATATGGTAGATGGTTAGTGACACATAACGTGAGGAAGATCTCTGAATTTCCAGTTAACTGATTTTTAGTTGTAGTTTGGATCTTTTCTTTTTCTTCCAGTAATAGAAATGCTATATCCATGCTTGATCTCTTTCATACTATGTTTATTCATCTGCTCTTCAGACCATAGTAACTTTTCTGGCTATACCTTTATTCAAATATTGGAAGAAAGAAGAAGGAATAAACAAGCCTGGTCCACAGCTGGTATAAATCAGTGCAGCTTCTCTGTCTTCTGTGGAATGACACCAATTTACAGCAGCTGAGGATTTGGCTTTTGGAGCCAAATTATGAGCCAGATGAGCACAATGGGATGCAAAAAGAATACTTAATGTGGCCATAAATTTGCTTAAAGGCTCTTCACATTTCATTGATAGTCTCTTTGTAGAATTCAATTAGCATTGCTGTTTCTAGTCATAAAATATATGCCTTTCCTCAATCATTTTTTCTTGTTCTTTTACACTGTCCAGAGGCCAAATCTTACAGCTGCTACTGAGGCTAACTTCTATTGATTTCACAAGATACCTTCAGTATATATGCTGGACAATTTGAATATCTAAGTTAAATAATACATACTTGGAAAGCAGTCTGGAAAGATTCTTTGGAGTGCGGAATCTTGCATTTGTCAGATGTCTCAGTCCCTCACAGGTTCAACCCACAGTGATGCCTTATTGCAGTAATAATATTTTGCAGTTTATCACTTATGTTTTATGTTGTGTTAGATTTTATGGGCTGTTGTATTAAAAATTGTATTTGTGTGTGTGAAGCGCCTGCTACAAATCAATACATAATGTAAAAAAGAGTCAGAACCAAGTTTCTTATTTACTGTGTAGTAATACTGTAAAAAAGTGAGAAAAAATTACAGGAATAGCTTTTTAATCTTGTTTGTTGCATAGCAAGTGAGAAAGTTATTAAAAAGAATCAGTTTTTGTTAGTGTACTCTTTGCAGACATCACTGCCTTTAAAGGTTTATTAGAATTTTCAGTATATGTACTGACCAAAACTAAGAAAAACAGAGACAAAACCCAATAATGCATTATTACTGTTTTCATGTATTTTCCTGCCTATTTAATTTTAATAGCTAGTTTGAGCCTTTTGACTGAGTCAACAGCCTAGGAGGAGCAATAGTCGTGACCAAATTACAGCCACTTTCCCGTTCCTCCTGGACTGAAAAGTCATGGCAACTGCAAAGGTCAGATTGTTATGCTCCTTCCATGCTGCCATTAGGTGCATCAGTTAGGTACTAAATCATGACTCTCTTTCCTGTCTAACGGAGAGTGATATCTACATCCCAAGAGTGGCTGACTTTCTCCAGCCTCTTTGATGTATCATCCAGAAAGTTTTGCAAAAGCAACTGCAGGAAGCAGACAAAGCCACCATTCCTTGCATCACTCTAATATTCTATTTAGGGTACATTATATATTTGGCCTTTTTCTAACCACATTTCAAATTTAATCTTTTCACTTTGCATATCCAACTTTCAGTTAATTTTTTCCCACATTTGTTAATGCAACATGTGCCTGGTCTCTCCTCTCTCCTTTCAAATTCCTTCTCAGAAATCCTTCTTAGAGATCATCCACAAATTCTAGCCAGATATTTTAATGTTGTTACTAAGGAACCAACATGAACAATAAAATTATTAGACTAGCGTAATGCTCTGGATATGAACCTTTCTAAGAGAGTTAGAAAAGAAGATGTATCAGCGTTTTTGTGTGCAATGCATATGTCCAGTCTTTGCCCCTCTACTTGGTCTGTAAATTTTTAGGGCAAGATCTATGTCTTCTTTTATGTTCTACGAAATGTGGCTCTGGTTGTGAGTGCTTCCTGAAGAAGGATATTCACTATAAATGGCAAACAGTGCTCAGAATCCTAGGCAGTCTTTCTCCTGGAAACAAGTAAGACTTAAGAACATTAAAAAAAAAAAACTACAAGAGCTGGAGGGTGTGGCTATGCCACTACAACACAGTCCATTCCACTGTTCAGAGAACAGGTGACAGGGTGCAACATTTAAGAAAAATACATCCTTTAAAGTAAAGATTTATAGTATATCGGAAAATACTTGCCCAACAGAAAGCTTCAGAAAACTAACTTTAAAACCAAAACTAAAAGCATGAAAAAAGTATTGGGAACAAAATCAAATATTAAACCATGATAAAATTAACAATATTCTAACAGTAAAAATAACGAAAAAAGAATAGTACAAGAACACTTCATCAAAGTTGTAGCCTGTTTTTTATTTTTCATATCCAATTTTGTAATTCTGCAAACACAGAAAAAGCTTGCAAATTTTTCAAGTTAATTTATGCTAAACCAGTATTCAAAGTGAATCACTGTTTTTGTTTGGTGCTATTGACTTTGGAAGTCGCCAGGCAGCTCAAAATGAGTTGCAGGAAGCTTTGGATCATTTTATCTAGTGAGATAAATTTCATTCTGCTTCTTTAGCCATATATCTCAGAAATCGTATTTTTGTTCTCTTCTCTGACAATGGCTGTTACATGCATAGCAAAGAGCTACTTCAGCAAACAAACGGAACTATGTACATGTGACTCTGTCTTTCATTCTTCATTGCATGTGGCCATTAAAGTCTGTACAAAACAAGTGTAATGAAACTGTTTCATTTTGGCAGTATTTTATTCCCATACCTCTTGGTGAGCGGTCTTTAAGCAACAGAGATATGAGCACATTTTTTCCTTTCACCCCCTTTGTGCAGTGAGGGTGCTAGTCTCAGGATGTTTCATCTTCAAGAAACACAAAGACAATCTTTTTTTAAAAAATATGAGAATGGGGCTAAATTTCAGTTTTCATTTCTTTTTGTTTTCAATGTTACCAGCTAGGCTCAGAAAATCCAAACAAAAAAGGCTTTACTTCACTATCCTATACTTGAAACTTTAATTCTGTGTCAGATCCTAAGCAAATTTATTCTACTGGCACTGCCTAGATGCCTGAAAAGACGCCACAGGAGAACCCATGTATTTTCTTTTCATCAGGCAGGAAAAGAAAGATTATCTCTTTTCTTCTCATCTTGACTTGAACTCCCTGAACTGCAATGATTGCCAAAGAATGTCCTCCAATCTATCTGATTTTTTAATCTGATATTACCAATTAACTAAACTAAGTTAATTAAATAGTGTAAAAAGTCTGAAAGTGGAAAATAAATTATTCGCCAAAACCATCAAATTCAGGTGAAGATCTGTCTTTTATATTTCACTGGAGGCTAACAAAGGCAATAAATAACATGGGTAAAAAAAGATTCAGATAAGCATAGTAAATAATTTGGTTTCAACAATAATTTGTACTTATTATGACAGTTTTCTATGGGTCTGGACTTTGATCATATGGCAACTTTAAAACAGGAATTTCCGTTATTTTATGAATTTACTTCCCATTACAAAGTTACAAATGAGATGAAGTTCAGATTGTAAGCTGTCAATTTTCAAGTCTGAATTACTGTTTTAGTAAGAGGAAATATTGATACATAGTTATGACCATCTTTTATTAGGCTGGTGATGGCTATATCCCGGGTCCCACAACTGACTATAAAAATTATAGTGATGATATATGAAGGAATGTCTTATAGAAATGTTGAAATAAAAATGTCTTTTTCTTTTTTTAGAAAAGCCATTAGAGATTTGTCTTTTCTAACGAATCAGATTACGAAGGTTTTTAAAAATCCTTTTTGACTTAGGAGTATATATAACAAAAGCATTGATAAAGTCAGAATCCATCATAGCTACATAAGATTTTTTTAAAGAATTCAAGTATTCACCGCTATACAATTTTTACCATCTCCCAGACATTAGAAAGAAATAAATGGAAAGCAAAAATTGAAAGCTTTTGAGAAACAGTTGGCACTTAATCATTATTTTCTTCTCATTATCATCTCAGTTTCTCAACCTCTGACTTGAAGTTAATGCTTTATATCCTTTCTTCAGTTTTTCTCAAGAGACCAGCATTTGGAATGGAACACAGATTCTGAAACCACGTTCTGAAGCTTTCCCAAGTGCTTTGATTCCTCTTCAAGGCTCAGACACAGAAGGAAATCACTCCCTGGATGTTAGAGCTCCTTTCTGGCACCACTGAAATTGGGGTGCCATGATGAACCCCCAGGTCTATGAAAAGTCACACTGTGAAATCTGCAGAGAATTAGTGTCCCCCTTCCCTGGTGCTAAGAACAAGATTTGGACCTGTGTGTTTGCAGAACAGCTTGTGAATTCAAAGATACCTGTTTCCAAGTTGTTTTAATAAGTCAATAATTAATATAATTAATATTATCAGTTAATTTTCTGTTATTTGGGTGGTATTATTCCATAATGTTTCAAAATAAATATATGCCTAATGGTGTTAATTTCGTCACACAGAAACTTTTTTTTGTGAAGGGCAGTTTCCTTGAACAAGAAGACCCTTGTTCTTGAGGTATACATCATTTTGTACTGTGTGTGATGTGAAAGGAGAACACTGGAGGTCATGAGTATTCTTAAGCGCATGCTGTTTAACAAATATTGCTGTGTTCTGCTAGATGGCATCTGAGATTCCTACGGCTATAGTAATGTGGTATTAGCACATATAAAAAGATAACTAGAGAATATAGGCAAATATTTTCCTTTTAAACAGTTTCTAACTTTCAAAAATGACGAAAGAATGAAACATGAAATTTGCACAGTGATATTTGAGTTCCTCACAAGAATATTTCATGTAATAATTTAATGTAAATATAGATATTAATTAGGCAATAACTGGCTAAACTACAAGTTCGATGAGCTTGCTAGATTAATAACTGCTTTAGGGGATTTTCTTCATTTTTACTTTACTTTCTTATGGTCTTGAAATTTTTGTATCCAGTTCCACAAAACCACGTTACTGCCGATGCCAGTGAAATCACTAACATGTTTAAGGTTAGGTATATACTTCAGTGCTTTGCTTCACCAAAGCACTTCAGATACCGCTACAGCCACACATCCCTGTACTTTGTGTGCTTCTTTTGTGCCTTTTTTCTGTTTTTACTCATAGATCTGTGACAGATTGTGATATCTGCAATTGGAAAGAGACAGCTCAGTAACCAAGTTCCCTGCATCTCCTTGTTGTCTTGTTTTACACGCTAAGCTTTCCTGGCGAATGGCAATATCTCTGTAATGTACTTGCCTGTAGTCTAATAGGATTGCCCCAGGGCACTAACAATGCAAAGAAAAGTGTAAATAAATAAACAAGTACAATATTGCAAGTCTGTTCAGACTTTTTTGATATGCTTCATTCTTTGAAATCTTGTAGATAATTAAGATTAATAATCTGTTGCTAAAGTTTTGCTTTAGAAATTCGGATAAATACTATTGTGCTTTTAATTAATTATATCTATATCATTTGTTATTCTTGGTTTTGGCTCTTGTTGCTTATGTCATCCTGTCTTTGCTTTTCAGACATCTCACCAGGATGAGAATACTTCTTTTCTAACTCCATGCGTTGCTATGATTATTTCCAGTCACTAAGTACCACATAAACTGTGTCATCTTGGTGCATTGGACTCACCAAATCTTTAGGACCCCTATGTTGAAAATCTGTCTCAGAACAGCTGGATTCTGTCCACAGGCCACCGATTTCAAATAGGTTTCAGATAAATTCCATGTTTTTTCATCTTTGTCTTTATATGACATTTCTCTGCAGGAAACACTAAACACTAGGGACTCTTCCTTACAAGCTATTTCGTAAATACTTTGGATACTTTAAGTGTGAATTATGTTCTAGCACTATTTTTTAACTATAAAAGTGGCCTAATTAAAAGGCATATGAAAGTTCTTTCCTCTGATTGATTGAACTTCTAGGAGGTAACTTAAGGTAAAAGGATATGCCTCAGGTGCTTAGGAAGAGCCTTGAAATCACCTTGATTTCTTTCATTATGCTGCTAAAATTTTTAGTTTCAGGGACCTGAAAATTTGAAACCTTGCTATTGTTGATGTTGGAGTGCTGGATAAACTTTTGTGTGCAATAAGTCAAGATGTTTTTTACAAAGGTATATACTGGCAACACAGATTTCTCTTTGATAAATATTTATTACTCTCCTACATAAAGCTACTGATGTATCCTCAAGAGATGCAAGCTGTCTGATCTTTACAGGAGGAATCACATGATGAAGATATGACAAGACTGAGCAATTGGAGTGATGTTCTCCTGACATATGCTCATTTACAATACCTCCAACGGCAAGGGTAGAAAAAAATTATGTTACTAAAGTAGAAAATTGTGATGTTGAGCAAATAATCTCTAGGACTCTCTAAATTTTACCATGGTTTTTTTGTGTAGCTGCTAGTTCAGACAATCTAGTAAGAGATACTGCTTCTTACCTCCAGCCTTGTTTAACACTCGAACAGAGCACTATGAACACTGTCACATGGGGTCCTGTGTTCTGAATGATTCTGCATGCTGGCAATGCTTGAATGAAAATAGCAAAAATGCCACTTTGGGGCTGGAGTGGTGGGCTTGTGAAGAAGGATGATACTGTACTCATCTTGCCTAAGCAGCAGACTTCTGGCTGGCCCTTCCTGGACACCTGGGGAGCGGTGGTACCCTGCTTGACGTAGGTAGGTAAAGCCACCCACTGCCACAAGTAAGAAGCGCCCATACCCCAGAACAAATTCATCCAAATTATTGTGGAGCTTTGTCCGTGATAAAAATCTGTAAGTCTCAGCACAGCTACTTCTGGTGCCTGTCCTGGGAGATGCAGTGGCAGCATGTTTGTTTATCTTCCACATCCTCTGTGAAACATCTCTTGCCTGCTTTTCAGTTGTCATGTCAAGAAAAGCTTCACCTTGAGTTCATCTTTTAAGATCGTTATAATAAAAGGCAACCAATCTGAGATAGTCTGATGCAGTTTTACACCCTTTCTGCAGGTGGGAGGAAACAGATTGGTATTTTACTCCAACAATTTTGGAAATGTTAGTTCTCTTTTGGAAGATATGTTTACCTTGCTCCATGAAATCTCTGGTTTTGGTAAGAGAGGTTTTAAATTCAGCTTTCACTGTGGATGATTGATGTTATGGTTTGGCTTTGGCCGGTAATAAAAGCGCCATGCGGCCGCCCCTCCCCCTGCCGGGGTGCGGAGGAGAATGGAAAGAAACAGGCAGAAACCAGTGGGTCGGGATAAGGGAAGTTTAACAGAACAGCAAACAAAGGGAACAGTAACAACACCGATACAGATAAGGAGAAAACACAACACAAACCGCACAACCCAGAGAACCGCTCTCCCAAACCGGACTGGCGCTGTGCGCTCCCGAGCCGTGAGTGAGTTCCCGCCGCCCCGCTCCCCCCCACCGGAACCCAGCATGACGGCACATGGTATGGAATACCCTGCTCTGTTTGGCCAGGTGGGGTCAGCCCGCCTGGCTGTGTCCCTTCCTGGATTCCGGTGAAAATAAAGCCTGGCCTGGCCAAACCCAGGACAATTGATAACTAGAATGAGTATGAAGAACAGAAGGATAATGGAGAAAAATACTGAAACGTGTAAGAGGTCTGAAGGGATTGACTTACAAGAATAGATTAAAATTTTAATATGTGTAGAGTAGTCATGCAGGGAGTAAACACAATAATTTGAGCCAACTGAAGGAAATTAATCAAGAGAAAAATTAGTCAGTAAAAAAACAGGAAAAGTAGAATCAATTAATTTCACAGAACAAAAGGGGAATTCCCAACCCTTAAAGTCTTAGATCCAATACAGAGGAAAAACGTAACAGCATGTTCTCTTGGGAGAATTCCTGCATTGCAAAGAGGTATTACTTTCTGACCTACGAGGTCTTTTTTATCACTAATCTGTCTGTATATGTAATTAACTTTGGGAAGAATGCCAGAGAAAATACTGTGGCAAATCCTATAGAATACTGTCTCCTGATTTTCATGTGGGCAAAGGTGACAGATATAAACCATGATATACTACGGGAAACATATACTGATTCTGTGATTTCTGAGTAAATGACGGTAGATTTTAAGCCAGGCTGGAGAAGTCATGAATATTCATATTAAATTATCTTTTTTTTTTTTTTTATCCTCTCTACTTTGCCACCTGCACATTGCAATGTCGGTTGCTCAAGAGGTTACGCAGAAACAAGCTTTGGGAATATATTGTCCCTAGAGAAATGTAATTAATTACTATTGTTTCCCCCAAAGGATTTCACTTACAGATCATTTATTTTTTAAAGTCACTGATGAGCTGACTGGGAAAATGAAACACTTGAGTTTAATTACCAGCTAAAATTACAGCTTTCTAAGCAGGTACTTCATCTCATACCCTTTTTATAATTGTCTCTTCTTATGATATAATATGCAGTTATATCTGCTGCCTTTCACACTCTTAACAATGTCTTACTACCGCTTTCAAAGCAAAATGAATATGATTGTAAGATGACTTAAGTGTGGCTTTAGAGTGCACTAAGCATAGCACAGTTTAATCTCTCATAGATGCTTACATAGTTTTTCAAGACCGGTGCACAAATGAGGGAAGCAAATGAACAAGTATATTACCTGTAATGACATACTGACTTTAAAACTTTAATGTTTTTCCAAATTTCAGTTTAAAAAATCTAATGCAAATGAGACAATGGGTATAAACTGAGTTATTAATTTCAGTGATGCTCTTCAGTGACTACTGAATGTAGAACTTGAATCCAGATTTGCAGTGGAGAGATCATACCCTCAGGATCTGAGATTTGTTCTGCAGCATGAGTTTCTTCAAGGAAGGGTCATTTATAACAAAACTCATCTCAACACTGTTAGCCACAGAAAGACTAAAAATATCAAGAAGTAGCATTTTATTCACCATTGGTTTAACAAGATCTGATTTTGTTCCTCAAAAAGAATGTCTTTCTTCTTCCTTGCAGGCTTGCTCAGGTATTTACAGACATGCTAATCTTCATGTTGCTTATGCTGGATGATTAAATGGAGTTGCAGATGATTAATTAGCTGAACTAATAGTTCTGCAGTCTTTTAATCTCCATCTTCTTATATTGCCACTCTGATATTCTCTGGTATGGTCTTTGCAGAATTATTCCTTCTTCTAGGAGACTGGAGAGAGGAATTCAGCATAGATGAAACCGTGAAAATCAAATTTAGGAATGGACCACACCAGAAGCCCAGCTCACGCAATGTTTGGTCTACTTCAAGTACGAAAATATTTATTACTTTGACCTATACCTTATAAACCATCAATAATTCTGGTATTTAGCTAAATGTACTTCAGAAGTCTTAGCCAGCAATTTTATTCTATTTTACATTTGTAATTATGAATTAGAATTACTGGAGCTAAGTGAGCTGCTAATGGGATGGAGTTATCATAAAGCTAATAACTACGTATCTTAAAAGATGATAAAGATTTTCTTTTTCAGGCATGGATAAAATTTGTTTTCATTAATTGCAAATATGAATTAGTGAGACAAATATTATGTTATGAAACCATGCTGTGCTTTCATTTGTGCTATGTGCTGCCTATGGAGACTGACATCTAAGAGAAAGATGTAAGACTACACAAGCATAAGGTCATTTCTTGCAATTTTGACAAACCATTTGATAATGTGCAGTTTACTGATCTCTGACACATGCACACTTGAATTAGAACTAAGGATCTCCAATACCATTACTGTTCATCTAACTGGCTTCAGACAACACTCGTTTCAAACTATTGTAATCCTTCCACAAATAAGAAATATCTGTAATGCTCAGTTGTTTGCTTACGTACAACTGACTACATACCATTTTACTTCTGTCTCCAACAATAAAATTGTATGTGCTTTGATTCCTCCAGAATTCTCTGTCTTCTCCACTGAGAAAAACCAAACCCAAATCCACCAGACACAAATGTCTCTCCAACATATTGTCTACACATTGCTACACATTTCTTATTATCCACTCCTTCTGGCAAATATACATGGTCATAGGCCTGTCTGTTACCTTTTGAATTTTACTGCTGGTTTGGGGCTAATAGGAAAAAACCCAAACCAACAACTTAAAAAAAGATGAAAAAGTGCTGAAATCAGCTGTAGAGACCACCCAGAGGGAAAAAGTAACACACACACACAATTCCTCTACCAGCTCTCTCCTTGGTTCTGAGCTATTTATTCCTTTTATTTTGATGGTGTAAAGTTTCCAGGGGTTTTTTTGGTTGTGCTTTTCTGGGTTTTGTTTGGGTTCTATTGGATTTATGTTTTTTTTTCTATTGTTGTATCTCACACACAAGGTAATTCGTAAAGTTTTTCACATATATTCTCTTTGTTTCTTATAGTTGTTTAATTGATTTGCTAGATTTGAGACAGGGTACAGGTATTTCAAGTGACCACATGTTCAGGACAGAGAATTTCTCACCATGAGTAAGGAATCTTCTGGGTAGTTTTGTTTGTCATCCCCTCCTGCCTCCCTGGTTTCCCCTTTGGTCTTTATTATATTATGCTTTCAAATTACTGAACTTTTTATATGACTTGACTACTAATGTTTTTGAAGGCAAAAAAACCTTTTTTCATTAACATTTATATCGTTTTACTTTCAGAAGACAGGAGAGATAACATTATCCTAGCCATCAGGAAGGATAATAAAATCTTAAAAAAACAAGGATCCAAATAAAGATGACAAGAAGCAGCACGCTATATGTGAATGTATTAAATTAAATAAAAACTTCTGAAACATAAGGTCACAGCATACGGTCTATCTTATAGAATATTATGCACATACAATGGATTACATATCTGTTATTAAAGTTCTTTACAGACTCCAGCTAGATCAGCAAGATCTTAAGTAGGAGTGAAAGTGCTCGAGAGAAAACTCTGCTTAGGATTTTGATCAGGAGTTATTTGTGAACAGAACTGAAGAAATGTCTTAAGTCACCAAATTTAATTCTGTCACCTTGTCAACAAATAAAGCCAACAGCTAAAATGCAGCACAGTTTCCTTAGGATGTGCAGCACCTGCACCTATACCTTCAGGTTTAGATCAAAAGCTTCACTAGACAATGGAGACTCAAGAATTCACAGTAAGATTTAACTAAGACACAGAAGTGAAAGACCTGGAAATGTGCTTGCTGCCTGTTTCCAGTTATAACAAAAGAAAATTTTTGTCTCAGTAGGTCATTACTGACTGTTTCAAAATGGAATACCCCTCCTTCAGAAAGCAAGATTTCTATAAGACCTTTAGAAATCCTAATTTCCAAAGCAGCTTCTCCCCTTTTCCCAGTTCCATTACACCTGCAGTGGGTGAGTACTAATCTTAAGAAGAGTTCAAAAAATTTTAAAACCCAGTTCCAGTCATTGCAGACACAGCAAGATGGGAAATCTTGCCATCCATTTCTATACGAAGATGCAACAATGTCACTTGTTAGGCCAAGCTAGAATTGAATAGTTCACTTTAACCAAATGAGGAATACCTAACTATGAGGATTTTAATCTGCCTCAGGTATTTTCCAGTGTTTTCTCAAAACCCTAGATCTGTTTGCTTCTTTTTTCTTAGTCACAAAATGTGGCAGACAGGAATGCAACTGATTATGTAAAAAAAATAAATATGTTTTTTCTTGTTTTCCTGCCATAACAATAGAAAACAGGATAACATCAATTTTACCATTATTATTTATTTTTACCTTTGTAGCTAGGCAGGATGACTGCCACATTTCTGTTGGCAGTGCATAAGCACAGGGACAGATGTATTCCTCACTCTACAACGTCTGAAGTCATAAGCCATTAAATGGAAATCAGATTCAGCAGCGTCCCATTTTGAAATCATGGGTATTTCAAATCTTGAGTAGGGATTTTTTGGTAAAGCTTACACCTAACAAAGCTTTCCTTTGTCTCCTGTTTTCAAGAAGGCAAACTCCTACCTGCTGCCACGTATTTCTGCCCTAACTTGGTTCCTGCACAGCTCACAGAGGGCTGCATTTTCCTTATCCCAGCCTACTTCATTTGACTGTGCTGTTGGCGCGATAATATACCATTGTCATTAATTATTAATTGAGGTGGAGTGAGTCAGTGACTCTTCTGTATTATTTTTTCAGCTCAGATCTTGCCCTACAAAGGCAGCTACAGAGCCATCAAAGGCAGCAAGATGTTATGAGACTTGTAATGGCCCATAACTTTGATATGTAGCTCTCCCTGATACCTCATTCAGGCGATAAATATTTTAGAAGGGAAGCAGACAGATAAGTGAATAAGTGAATTACTGCACAGATTCTTATTTATGAAATCCTTGCTCCAGATTCCGTTAAAAATTTACTTCTTAGAGAAATGGAAATTTGTTTTCATGAAATGACCACCAGCCTCTCCCCACTACAGAACTGGTGCTGCGAATGGCACACAGACTAGGGCACAATACCCTTCTGAAGAGACAATGCTTGCCTTGTGTCAGAGATTGAAAGCTTTGACAAACATTGTTCCAGTCTCATCACACCATTTGTGTGAGCAGATATGCCTATTAATTAAGAATTAAATAAAGTATTTTATTTACTGATCTTTCTCCTTGGACTTTAATTAACTTATAGAGAGTCAGAAATTCCGTTTACACTTCAAAGAAAGTTACTTTACCCCTTTGAGATAGTTGGTCTCTTTCAACTTGTTCTCTGATAAACATATGGTTGTGTTGAGGCCATCCTTATATGAAATACTCTTTCTTCTTTCTCTGTCTGTCTCAGACTTCCCTCACTTGGAAGATATATTTTTTTCCGCAAAATGTTTATGTGTCATTTCATTACTGGTTTTGATCTGTCATGCAAAATGAATACATTTCCATTTCTCTAAATATTTACCAGTGAGACCTAGTAAAAGATCCTTATTAGAAGCCAAGATTAACATATTTTAGACCACTCTGTTACACGAACTGAGTAGGGCAAGCCGTCTGAGGTCAGTATTCCCCTGTCCTCAAAGCAACAGTTATGCCTGCACCATGCAATGCATGAATTTATTGTTACTTCCAAACCAGGGGATTCATCTGTATGACACAGCAGTGCAGGGATAGCAGCTCTTGTCCTAAATGTGTTATAGGCATGCTAGCAGTTCGTGTATGGTCTTCCACCCTGAATGCAGTCACCGATGCTGCCTCCGTATCTTGGGTTAGTCTGGGTCTGTTCATGCAGATGTTGTAACACATGGTGCAGATTTGCTCAGAGAAATGTCCTTCCTTCCAGTCAAGGCTGTTTGCCTGAGTGGTAACTGGTAGTAGCCCAAGCAATATGTCTGAACTGTTTGACTGATATTTTTTTCCTTTTTTCCCTGTCCTCCTTTGACTTTGGATGTTTTGAAATTCTTTCTAATGGATATTTGCCACTATTACTTCCCTTTTCTAAACTATGACTCACTGAGTCAGCTTTAGTTTGTGCCCCATAACTTTCTTCTGTTACTAGCTGCCCCACAGTCCCTCTGTTCCACTGATGATTCTTCTCACTTTCTGTTGTCTTTGGGAATCAAACATCTCCCCCTGTCTCTCACCACCTTCCCACAACTTGCAATAAATGGACAGTACGTGAAATATGTTCAGTAGTCTTGGGAGCCACAGCTACTAATCAGGATTTCTCCCCTTAAGTCAGTGCCCTCAATGAAGGCCAGAGAATCACTGTCTTGCATTTGTCCTCTTTCTGGTGCCATAAACATTGCATTGTTTCTTGAAAGCGGCACATGGTTCCTACAAGCCTGCAGCTAACATCCAGCAGTCTTTTGAAGACAAAAGGCAGATTTGTGTCCTCCCAGTCTAAGGATCCTGCACTCCAGCCCTACTCCTTCCAGCATGTAATGACAGAGGTAACAGCAGAAATGGTCCCACCAGTACGGTTCAAAAGGAAGGACTGATCCTCCACCCCATTTTTTTAAGAGACCAGTTTCAAACTCTGTGACAGGTTTAGATGCATGAATCTCAATCTGACAGGAATGCTTCTCTGCAGACTAGAGTTTAGTACCAAAGCCTCTGGGAAGAGTGACATTTAAGTTAAATCCTGCTGTTCAGCATTCATATGAGGTACTTGAGGTGGCTCTCTGCTGCTGTGAAGCTTATTGGGAGTGTCTCCTTTTCCTCAAATAGTCAGTTTGTGGAAGTATGTTTTCCACTTTGGATTCCAGTAACTAAAAAATAAGATGTGATAATGTTTATCTCCGCAGTGCTCAAGACACTTTTTGGAATTGTTTTTGAATATTTTTTACACTCTTTAATCTTCATATTATAATCTTAATGTTTTCACTGATTGATGCCACAATGGACTGAAAAATCTCTTCATTCAGTCAATCTCCACCTTATTTTTCAAATCAAAATATATACTACTGTAATCTGATTAATAAAAATAATTAGCAAAATGAAATGTCTATAGAGCTCTCACTGACCTAATAATTAGAACAATATACTCTAAAAAGACGAATGGAAGATGGAGGGCTAACAGACAGATAATAAAAAAATTTTACCTGAACTACAGTTTATTTATTTTTTTCTCTGTATATAGCTGAAGACAATATAATAATTTTGCATTGATTTTCAACATTTTGAAGAAAATCGTGTTAAAGTAGATATACTGGCATTATTTCTGTGAGCATAAGCCTCTAATTAAAAAACTTGCATTATTTTATTTATGATCACATGCACAGTGAATAACTTTGCAGGATGTCTGGCCTGACAATGTACAGGATACATAATATTTCCCCATGAGCATGTGTCCCATGCCAAATCTTCTATCCCTACAGATCCATGACACTTCTTTCATAGCAAAGCTTCAAGACAGAAACAACTGTGAACAGAGATCCTGGAGCTGAAAAACCCTAAATTCTGAGAAAATCAGGATTTGGGGCTGGGACTTTGGAAAGTATGACTTACATTCTCCATGTGGGTATTTTAACTGTGCTTTGCTTTCAGTGAAGGAATTGAAGAACTTCCTAACAGTTGTTCTTCATTTTCAATCCTTATTATTTCCTTTTTAGCAAGCCAGTAACACTGAAATATGCTGGTTCATTGTAGCCTCACTCCTTGATCAGTCGAGAACTTTTCATACCTTGTCTGTAACCTTTTTTCATCTTAGGATCCTTTCAGTTTGCAGCATGGGTGACAGACACACATCTTTTCATGTGAATTCTCCAGCTGAGACTTTCTTTTTCTGAACTCATTCATGTACCAGGAGCAATTATAATAATACAGTGAAGGTTTCTGAGATTTCCTTCATCATACTCAAGGTCTTTCATATCCCTTGGGGTACACACCGACATTATAATTTAAGAAAAAAAATAACAGCTGGGGTTAAAATCTGGCAGCAGGAAGAAGCAGAAAGCAATGCATGTTTGTAAAGTTTAGGTGGGACAGGTATCTTTGTTTCAATCATATGAAAAGCCCTCAGCTGGACTGGTATTTTAAGAGAGAATAAATGAGAGAGTTCTTAGCCAGCTGAAATTATTTTATATTATTTGAAAGACAGGACCATGGACTCGTAGCTGCTACGAACAAAGAAGAACATAATCCATGTTTTCAGGATAAATTCTCATTCATTTTAGCAATATATTGTTATTTAAATGCATGTCAGTCAAATTGGACAGGTAGTACCCTGAGGTGACTGAATCTGTGGAGGAAGACTGTTCTGCTATGTGGAGAGCAGAGCTATAGCCCATTTATCTCTCCTTTGCCTCCATCTTTATAAACTTGAAACAGTAATGGTATTATCACACATTTTTCATAAAATTAAAAAAAAAAAATCTACATATTCCAAATGTACGATGCATAGGTTCTCCAAAAAAACCTGCATGTCAGCTGAATTTTTAGTTCAAACTCCCTGTAGTTCTTTAATAAATCTTTGGAAAAATCTCTGCTTCCTTTTTGCTATAATACTACAAAGCAGAATAAGCAAGACACAGTACAATGACAAAAAGGAAGATGCCACCTAAAAACATGTTAAAGGCAAAAAATATGTCACTGTGAATTCACAGCAATATTTCATTTCAAACAATCTCCCATTCTTGAGTGCTAGAAAGGACCCATCATTAAAAGCTATGTGATTTGTGACAGTGGTGGTGTGAGAGTTCAATGTAGGAATCTATAAATACACTTCAATTCTGTTTCAATAATTGCTGTAACAAGTATAAAAGACCATTTTCAAAGACCTAGGTTTTAAAAATTTTTTCTGTTTCTTAAATCCACATTTAAGCAGGCCACGAAAGTCCTTACTTCTCATCCTTATCAGCACTCCTCACAAATGACACCACTCTTCAGGAGAGCATTAAATTCACGAGTTGCAACTAAAGGTCCCAAAAAATAAACACATTGCAATTTATTCAGGGATACAAACATGTCTCACCTTGTCAGATTTCAGACTCCTGAGCTGGGAAAAATAGGTGTAACTTTCCATTAAGTGTCTGCTTTAAGCCAGGTACTTAAGAACATAAAAATGGTACCTTAAAGATGGTTCCTAAATCCTAACTATTAGTGCTGAGAACATTGATTTTCTAAAGTGCTGAGCACTCTGCTGTTCTCTTTGAAGACAAAGCTCAGTCAGGGCAAGATAAATGCCTACTTACTTCTGTGTGTCCAGGTTTAGATGCCCATAAATACTGGTGTTTTTGGTATTTATTTATTGTCACTCCAATCTTCAAAAAGGGCAAGAAGGAGGACCCAGGGAACTACAGGCCGGTCAGCCTCACCTCCATCCCGGGAAAGGTGATGGAGCAGCTTATCCTGGAGGCCATCATCAAGCAAGTGGA
>Ga0065711_1001232_pt1 | contig 46260 bp, 24 predicted proteins | sample Hoacrofraction12_FD_59098 | JGI IMG/M metagenome (GOLD analysis project Ga0065711, IMG submission 59098) | Hoatzin crop microbial communities from Cojedes, Venezuela - Epithelial fraction 12 v2 (version 2) | ecosystem: Host-associated > Birds > Digestive system > Esophagus > Crop | place... | reverse complement strand
CAGGGTCACCTACAGCAGGCTGCACAGGACCTCGTCCAGGCGGGTCTTGAATATCTCCAGAGAAGGAGACTCCACAACCTCCCTGGGCAGCCTGTTCCAGTGCTCCGTCACCCTCAGAGGGAAGAAGTTCTTCCTCATGTTCAGACGGAACTTCCTGGGCTTCAGTTTGTGCCCGTTGCCCCTTGTCCTGTCACTGGGCACCACTGAACAGTCTGGCCCCATCCTCCCAGCATAAAAATAAATAAATAAACAAAACCACCCTTTTACTTTAAAGCCTGGTCCACAAGAAATGCAAGCTCTTTGGTTAGGGCATGTCTTTGCATTCATGAGAGCCAAGTTCATGTCCCTAATCTACCACAATGTCAAGAAAATCATTGTGTGATCTACCGCGGGGTTAGGCCAGAACCATCCTCCCCACACACACCTCTGCTGAAGGATGGAGATTCAGCTGTACAGGAGAGGTTTTAGTATAAATACATTCAGCGCAGTTGAAGCCAGAGTGCATACGTGTGTAGCTATGTAAATACCACGGAAGTTTCAAAGAACAGACAGACAGACCGCTCTCCTTTGGTTCATCTGTGAGTCCTCGCCTCATTGCCTCAGTTATTCCTGCTGCTTTTCTCACTGAAGGCCATTAACTGAAATGACCCAGAACAGCATTGGGGAACACAGAACTTCTTTGTTAGAAAAATCCGTGGATTAATACCAGTGTTGAGCAGCATTGATCAAAGCATGGATCGGCTGCTATCCTTCTTGTATTGGGGCATTTCATGAAGCCTAAACTGAGGTCCTAAGCCACAAAAGAGATCCCCAGCAACAAGGGAGATCATATAGGTCAGCCAGCTTTACCAGGTACAGAGTTCACAACTCAAGGGAAGAACTCCTATGCAGATATGTCATCACAAAGTAAATTTGATACTTCTGGTTGCTTAATCTGTTCCCACTCCACTTTGATTTTGCTTCATAGTGACTTTGGGAGGGGGCGCTGTGTCTAAATATCCAAGGACAAACTAGGTGAAAAAAAACAGAATTTGAGATTTTTTGCTTTTTATGTGTTTGGAAGCATGCTATTTTCACAAAATAGTCCATGCAAGTAGCATCAAGCTACCTTTCTTGTACCCCATTTCTTCTGTAATTCCACAAATTTCATTTTGACCTGCAAGTTCTTTAGTCACTTCAGAATATAAACCCCTCCACTAGCATACATCACACAACTTTCAGTCCTCATGCAGACATTCTCTTGACTTCAGCGTAAAGTACATTAAAGTGCAACAGAAGTAAACCTCTGTTGTTGCAATTTAAATTGCACAGTTTACAAAGTAGAAAAGCATATGAAATTATTCCTGAATGCTATATTTATGAAATGGACAAATTATGAAGAAATTAGGCCTGGCTCAACCATTTGCAATTTTTTGTAAAGCATTGAAAATGTTGTTAAATTCTAAGAGCAAAGTGGCAGAACACTGGCATTTTAAATAGAAGGCAAAGACTAATTACTAAGAAGTCAAAGGAAAAATATGATTTTGTTCTGCACTTTCATTTTCTTCCACTCAGCAAGAACTGGATCTGGCTGTATTAAAATATTTCATTATATATTGAATTTTCAAAGGTTGAAACAAGCTGTTTAGTGTTTAAATGCTCACAATACAGGAAAAAATAAAAAATAGTGTAATTAGTATAATTACAGACGAAGGAAAAAAGAAAAGAAAAAAAAAGAAAAAAGGTTTTCTTTCACTCATGCCAAACAAAATCTAACTCTTGCAAAATGAATGGTTGCACTGTATGTTGTTTTAAGACTATATCGATTTACTAATATTAAACTAAAATATGTTAAAAGTCATATTTATATAATTAATCTCTTCCAACTAAAACAAACTCCAATGAAACAGCAAAATGTAATTTACAGGGGGAAAAAAAACCCACCTTATTTCACTGTATGACATGAACTTTCTATTTCTGATCATATTCTTACCACATGCTTGCAACAACACTCCTATTCATAGCTTTAATTTACAGAATAATTAACAGCTATTAATGGATGGTTATGCTGCATAGCTTCCCACTGTAGAAGGGTACTCTAAAACAGAGTAGACTCTTCGAATAGAAGATTATACTCTAACAGAAGATTATTTAAACAGAAATTAAGGTAGATATACACATTATGTAAAGGAGAGATATGAACACACTGGCTAGTTAATTTTTAAATTAATCTCACAATAAGAAGTGTCTGATCAGTTTTAAAGCGTGACCTCTCTGTTTGAGGAGGAGCAGGACTAGGGCAGCCCAGTGCTGCTATCAGACCCCGCAGAAAATGAGCATGCATACCCATGTGGACTCTCTAGCTCTGGGGCAAAACCCATCATTGAACCGCAGATGAACTATCACAAATGTTTAATTTCATTAAGCTACTGAACACACTTGTCATGTGGGTAGAGATCAAGGAAAGGAGATGTGGCACAGACTGGTTTGGTCCTTTAGGGACCAATCTGGCATTTCAACATCTTTTCTTCCAAAATTCAGCAGCACCTGGTGAAATCATGTTGTGACATGCTCCCGAATGATATTTTGGCTTTACCTGTTGTGGGATCTGTACATAGAGATGTTCTGCCCCTACAAAATGTAATTTCCAGAAGGAAGTAGTTCACCACACACTTAAGGTTCAGACTCTCTTCCTGCTGCAAACAAAGCAGACTATTCACACTGAAATACTTCTTGCACTAAGTGGAGGAAACACAGGCCTAATTCAGGTAGGTATTTAAGTTTTATACACTATTTACATGAATACTATTCTTAAAGTATGAACTTGCTTTGAAAAAATGTTTCTGGAAGCTAATCTTATTTATCAAAAACCCACCACACTTTTGGTAAACAGAACAGTTTTGGCAGACTTCATATCATTAAGATTTAAATTTGAATGGAAGTTTGTAGCATCAGTTTTAAAATGTTTTTCAGACTTCTTTTTTATTTCCAAACATTTTAATGTTTTAAACATAACAAAGTATACCACAGAAACCATAATGTTGGGTTGCACACTGAGGATGGCAGTTACCTGACAAAGCGCAGCATTCCCCATTGGGATATCTGATCAGGACTGTTAGTAGGAGTTAACTCACTCTCAGACTGAATGGCTACATCGTATGTTGTCCTAATACTTCACCAATTTATTAATATTAAACTGCAGTCCTGTTAGCAGGAGCGTTTTGCAGATGCTGGTGGTTTCGCTGGATGAACTGCTCTCTGAAAGTGCTTTAAGTTAGAGGAGATGATTCCTAGTCTTCAAAATGGCAAGTTTCCAACTTTTATTTGCTATACAAAATAATACAATACATGCTACAGTGATTCTGACAACAATTTAATTCCAGATCAGGGTCAGGCAGGAGCAGGAGAGAAGCTGCAGGGAATCAAGTTCTGGGAGTTCATGAGGCCATGATTAGGGTATAACTCATGTGGAAAGAGCTTGGAGTTGATCTGTACTCGTATTTTATTCATGAACTGCTCTAACCCCCAACAGAATAATTTGGTCAAAAAGTTCACTCGGAGTCCTCTCATTTCAAAATCAGCAACAAAACAAGAAAGAAATGCATAACCTGAGGGACTGTCAAGTTGGTTAAACTGCCTTTGCTATATTCTCTTCAGTGGAGTGATGCTAATTTACACCAGCTGAGAATCTGCCCTGATGTGTTTCATTTACTCTTCCAGTCCTCTAAAAAACATACCAAGTTCACCTGGTAATTTTCCCCAAACTTTTGAGGTCAGTCACCTCTACCTATTTCTGAACATCTCTTCGAATCAGAATGGAAATAATACAGTTTCTCTGCATGGAAAGACATAGATTCTTCCTAATTTAGAAAGATTTCAGTGAACAAAGTAATGATTCCATCTACTGTGATATCTCATAAATAAAAACAACAGCAGAATCAGTGCCGTTGCCAGCTATTCCACAGGAAGCTATCATTCTTACTAACAATATGTCAGTATGCTTAATTAAGGACTAGAAAGCAGATGAAAGCTCAAGTTCACGGCAGGTTTTCAACCCAAAGATCACAAATGCACATTTGCATCCCAGGAGACAAAGAAATTAATCAAAAGTCAGCAAGCCACACACCAAGAAAAAGTATTTAAAGACGAATAGTGACATGATCCATGCAAAATCAGATTAAAAATAGTAAGAAGTCATTCTACTAGTACATCCATAAAAAACATATTTCCCTATTGAAGGGCAAGGAGGCAAGAAGAAAAAGAGGATAATAAAAAAATTATAAGCTTAGAAACTTATACAAGCTTAGTCTTACTGACAAATACAATTGTCTCTATGCTATAAAAATACTTTTAAAGTAATATGAAATTTTCAGAAAAAAATGGGAAATTATCTTAGGCCTAGAGATAATGACTGATTTCGACAAATGAACATACTGAAAAGCTTTCTGCCAAAACAAAATACAATTTTGCATTTTGTATCACCTGTGGTGAATGGCATTTTACTGCTTAAATCACATCCCCCATAAAACAAGTAATCACCATTGTATCAAAGACAGGAAAAATCTCTCATACAGACTGTAACTTCTTTAAACTACTAAAGATTCTGGAGATAGGTAAGAAATATCACACACTGCACCATAACCTTCTGTAACTTCCCTGGATATGGATTAGAAGGACCTCTTGAATCAAGGCTAGTGTTTCCCAATGCAGTCAATCAAGCTAATTCACCTTTAGTAAACGCAACCAAAGCCTATGCCCTTCTAAAGGTTAGTAACCTTCTCGTTTCTAACCTAAATTTACCCATTTAAAAATTAATACACCCGGCTCCTCTTTTACCATTCTTCTTTAACTCCTGTTTCCTAGCATCTACCCTAGATGTGTTTCTACGATGCAATCAGAGCTTCTCTTGCTAGACTAAACAAGCTGGTTTCTTTTAACTTGTTCTGGAAAGACTGGTTCTCCACTCTCTAGTACCACTTTCCTGCATCTTTTGCATTTTGAAAACATTTGAAGTCAAGGACGTTATATGAGAGTAAATCTGCAGTAGAAAGCAATAGGAGATGGTCTATGGGATAGACTTCATAGTACCTGTGTGCCCTAAACTATATTTGTTGCTTATAAGGGGTGAAATAACACTGGGTTAATAACTTGGCCTCTCTAGTCTCATTGCTATCCTTTGTTTCCTCTCAAACTGTTTTACTATTAATTGCAAAGAGCAAATCACAGTAAAATTGGAATGCAGAAACTCGGCTGTGCCAAAAAAACTCTCCCTAACCTCAAGGACATTTTGCCATTAGCAAATGCCTCATACAAAACTAAAAATAAATGCATGGACTCAGCTTACAGGATTCTCTTTCTACAGCTTCTCCACGCTGCCAAACCACAAAAGCCAGACAGGGGCAATAGAGCCTAGGGTACTCTATTTCCTCTCCCCGAAGGTTATAATTGCTTATACATTAGCTTATGCTTCAAGAATTTACAGTGTAGAGTGATAAACTCATCATTACATTATTTCTGCCTAGCTTCTTCATTTTTCCAGTTATTCTTAGATTTAAATGGAAATGTATACCAACACATATAATTTTATATTTCTTTGGACTGCCCTCTGAAACCTTATAATTTTATATGCGGAAACATATATGTGAAATAGCCTCACATGTCACAGTGAAAGTCTCCAGTGTCCTTATTTTTCTTGTATTTTAGAAGACAGAACTAAATTTTGCTGAAAATGCCCAAAAGACCTGAATCAGCTCTGTTGCTAACTTGGGCTCCACTGCTAGATCAAAATTTACCATGTGAAAAAGGCAATTTCAACAGCAGAGGGAAAGTATGGCAAGAAGATTTCACTGAATTCTTTAGCATTTTCATAGACGGACTCAGATTTTAACTAGTTTCAGCCTGAATCTTTCCTATTTGTTCCTACCAATATGTGACAGTACAGGCTAGATTCATCCAGTTGAAACAATGACCATCTTTATCAGTTCCCTCGCCACACAGCTGCAAAAAACAGATGTGGGAGGACAAAAACATTAGTGGCAATGACTAAGGAGACAGGGACCACCTGTGTCAACTTAGTCTTACTATGGAACAGGTAACAGCCCTAGACTGCTGCGCATTTCTTCAGTTAATTTGCTGACTGAAATAGTGACAGTACAGCGTGAGAAGGGATGCCTTTCAGTCAGCACAGGCATCTTGATAATTTCTTGGTGAGTATTTGAGAACCACATAAAAATTTAAGTTGAAAGGGACCTCAGAAGGTCATCTGGTCTCACCATGCAACAGGGGAAGCTTTGCCATTAGATAAGGTAGCTCAGGGCCTTATCCAATTGAGTTCAGAGTATTTTCAAGCATCTTCCACAACTTTTTGAGGCAACCTGTTCCAATACCTGATTGCTTCTATTTTGATTTTTTTTCCTAATGCCTAATTAGGATTTTCCCTGAGGCAGCTTATGTCCTTTCCCCCCCATCCTTTACCTCTGTACTACTTAAAAGCAGCCAGCTCCATCTTCTCTATAGAAGGAAAAAATCCTTCTCCCGTTAGATAGCTGAAGACATCAGTTTATGCACAGGAAACAGGTGAGGAGAAAGGTAAACATCGCTATTTTAACAGTTGTGACACTTTGGAATTTTGAAAGATTCTGTAATACAAGAACTGAAAAAGACAGGTTCAACCCATGAATAAAGGCACGTGTTGGTGATCACTAAGTTAACATCAGCAAGATTAACCTCAAGAACAGGAAAATATCTTGTCGAGATAGCAAGCCCTGTAAAATGTGTTTTATAAATCGGTTTTCTGACTTAGTCCTGCTACTTTGCTCTCTGTAAACTCCAAAATGGTATTTCCACCACATGAAAAGTAGAAAAAAAAAAAAAAGAAAAATATTTAAATGATCCAGTGAACTTTGGCATACACGTTATTGAGATGAAACGCCTACTCTTCCTTCAGGCAAGCCTTAATATATTGCAAATTTTTCCCCTGAAGGAACAGGGATTGGATATTGATTTAGAAAAGGTAAAGGGATGTGATTAAAAAACAAACAACAACACAACCAAATTAGAATGTGGAATCTCATTGTATGATGAAATGTAACCATCCCATATACACTACTCAGCATAGGAACAAAAAAAAAAATTTGCACAGTTCTTTATCTCAGAGGAAGCAAAGTACAGGTAGAAGAGTCATCATGCATTGCAGAACAGGCAAAATCCATCCCTGGAGTGAGCTACCTGAGCTCTTTCTCAGTCTCCAGATGGATTTTATTAAGCCTTCTATTTCATTCTTTCAAACTTGTCTTCATTCTTCTCTTGCTCAAATGTTGCAGAAAAAACTAATTTTTTATTCTTTTCAGAACAAGCATTATTCTAGAGCTTCCACTGTAGAAAGAGTAACAAGATTCAGTGTGTTGCGTGGGTGGCTTGAATATAACCTCTGTGACTATATTTACAGATAGTTGGTTAAATGCACAGAGACCGTTAATTAGAAAGTACCCTTAAATTATGGTGGTAATTTGGTTTTAAGGAAATAGGTAAATTGAGCTGAAGTGACACATGCAAATCTAAAAGAAATTAACTTCATTTTCCCATTTGGTTTCAGTTCATCTGTCTCTTTAATGTCCCCCTGTCCCTCAGGATACCTCAGTATTTCAGTAGACATGACTTTTTATGCCTTATTGTCCCCATCCCAAACCTAACCCCAGTCATAAAACAACATCCCAGAGCTAACTCTGCCTCACCAGAATGCGACTTCATCTTCATCCTGCAAAGCTCGCAGAATCCACCAATAAATCAAGTTATTCAGATTCTGGTATCCCTAAACTTAATCCTAATCCTGACTGTTAAACTATTACACTGGCTCCTGTCCACCCCAGGTCTAGCCAGAGGTCATGAGCCTGCTGTCCTAGCATTCTGAGTAGACCAAACTTGCAGACCACCGTGATCCCAAGAGGGAGCGAGTGCCTCAGTTGAACTGATCCTTTCCTACTCTTCATGTAGTAACTGCGCTTCCTCCTTCCTTCACCCTACAGAGAAGACTCACACCTTCTCCTATTTTAAAAAAAAGCACAGACAGACATCTAGCTTTCATAGAAGCTGAAAGTTGTGTGCACAGGTAAACATATATATGAAGGTGAAGCCTACATTGCTCTAGAGAAAAGAGGTCTGGGGACTGATCCAGAGTTCCGAAGTCAAATGGCACTCACTGTCTCATACCTACACACAACACAGTGCTTGTGGAATAAAGGGTCCACCCCTCTTCTTCACAGCCATCCATCCTGTTACTGTTCCCACCTCAAAAACCTTACTCTAAGTCACTTGCTAGGTCTCCTTCTATACACTTTTCCTTCTCCTATATTCTAAAGGTTTACTTCTGCTACACTCCTTCGTCTGTTCACAGTCCTCTGTTGTTTTTCAAGTGGTTTCCCTTCACCTACCCCAGTCAGAGCTGATATACTGAGCTTAAAATGTTTCACATATCCCTGTGTTTCCCTTCTTGTTCACCTTTCCTCATTACCTCACTAGGTATTCTAGTCCCATCATCCCTCCTTCAGTGCAGCCAGAGGAGCCAGGATCCATTTTCCTTCTCCCTATACCTTCATGGTTATAACTATCTTAAATAATTCTTCATCATCAGACTGAATTTTCTCAGTAGTCACTCCTTTTGTCCAGATTATTTATGGCTATGTTAAACAGTACAGATCTATTTGATAACATTTAATCGGGGACATTTCCCCTGTTGGAAAATCGCTTATTCCTGTTCTTCATAAACTTTTAACTTCTCCCAAAGAGTGACTTCCATTTTATCAGATAGCAACTTAGTTTTTTTAAAAATCTTTTCAGCTAACCATCAGGTCACAATGATGTTTGAATTCCATCTACGCTGTGTAACACGATGATCTTTATGCATTTGCTGATTTTTTTGAAGTTACAGATTCAGAAGACATGGCACACTAATTATATAATAATGATACTTAATACACAAGAATCAGTTTGGATTCTGTAGAGGGAGGTTAAGGCTGGGGGAAAGAAATAAGACAGAGGGAAAAAGGGTGTAAAGAGAGATTTATTGACAAATTTTTGAAGGCTAACAATAGATAATGAAAGACCTGCTGTCTTAGAGATGCTGACTTGCAGTTGATCCTGGGGCAGGTAGGGGTGCTTAGGTAAGTACAGGGGGGTAGGGCTATCTAGGTCTTGAGACAGAAGAATCTGGAAAACTAGCTTTAATGTTGACTATTTGTTGTAGTATCCTACATTGTCCATAGAAGTAGTATAAGGGTCAGGGCTGGTAAAAAGTAATGATTTCTAGTTCTTTTTGAGGCAGACCACGTTTGCTAGACTATGGCTTTAACTCTAGCCTTAAACAGAAATTAGGTAATGGTTTGGGATAGGATGAACTGGAGATCTGTTACTTGTTCATGGGATATACACATCAGAGAACAGAGAAGACCTAAATGGCACATTGATAACTTTGCCTTAATCCTAGCCACGAAAACATGAGATTGTTACTCTGTGAGTTTAGGCTTTCGTAAGGCTGGAATGGAAGAAATAAATTTCCTAGTGAATCATCCACAGCACACAGAGCTTAGACGATTTACAGCACCAACAGGGACAAGTAACTCCGGGACAGATCAGTCTGCCTGGTCATAGTAATTGTATTCAAGGAACAGTTAGGAACCTGCTGCAACCTTCGAGGATAACCCAGATAGAAAGAGGCTAACATAAATGCCTTATGCAAGGTTCTTCAGAGAACTGCAGAATTAGGATACAAAGATTTCAAAATTAGGATATTCAGATTATGGTTAGGATTGTGGCTAGGATTAGCATTTGGACCAGCAGAGGGAAAGCTAAATTTCCTGCACACCATTAATCTGGGCCAGGGAGCAGTCAGGAGTCTGTATGGTAAGAGAGGTGTTCTAGACAGAAATCAAGGTAGAATTAAGTAAAACTGGGAGTAGGAATTGGGCCACTGGGAGTAAAAAAAGGTTAGGTCCTCCATGATCAACATGGCTAAATGAATGAAGGTGCTGGTAGAAACAAGGCTACAGTTACTGATGTTCTCATCCAAGGTTAGCAGGTATTTCAAGTAGGATTAGTTTAGGGGTTCAGCTGAACGAGGATGAGGGATAGAAACCAAACAGCTAGGTGTGTTATTGAATTGTAGAGACTTTGAAGCTGAAAGCTGCTGCCAGGTAGGGATAACGGCTGAGATGACTCCTGAGGCTGGAAAGGCGCAACAGACCCTAGTGTTAAGGCCTGGAGTCAAGATTAAGTGTATAACTAACCTTCAAGACATCTGGGGGTCTGTGGTCGTTCTCAGCAAATATCACAGGGGTCAGAATGAATTTGAGAACAGTATATTTCTGGGCTGTTTCAAACCTAATTTAGGTAACTCCTAATTTCCAGCCTACATGTATTCATAGCCTATTTATATTAATTTGTTATTGGATTCAGTTAATGATCCAGTGCTATAGGAATCACTATGCCCATGTTCAAATTATTACACAATTAAAATCAGCTTCTCGCCCAAATAACCCTGTCGAACTCTGCAAATGAGATGGAGAGTCTGTGTGGGTCTGACAGTCTGGGAAGGTTACTTTGCAACTGAGCCACAGAGAGCCCTGCACAAGACTACCGCTCACTGGTCACTATCAAAGGCTGTGGGCAAAAGCCTATATCCAGCCTCGCTGTCTCTCATCACCCTCATCCCACAGGTAACAAAGAAAGAATATGAAAGAACCTGACTTTTTAGAGCCAGGCAAAGCATACTGAATTGCCCTTCATGTCAGAAGGCTACTGAATCGGAGCCTTCTCCTAGGGTTAATACCTTAAGCATCACTTGGCTAAGTGGATCTTTCTTAAAATAAACCAAAAAAACCCAACAAACCCAACCCAAAAAACAAAACCAAAAAGCTTTTTCAGTTGTTCCATATTCCAACACAAGCAGAAAAAATACAGGAGTGAGTACCCGCAACGCAAGAACAGCTTCTGGGACAGTCTGTGGAGAATGAAGTCCTCTCTGAGAAATGGAATACAGCATAAAGACAAGAACAGACGGATGATGATAAATACAGCAGTCCTCAACAAAACATGAGAGATTGAACTTGAGTCTGTACGTGAGATTGACTCCTTTTTGAAAACTTTCTTTCCTAACTGAACAACTGAAACTTGCATCATAGAATCAAGTCCAATCATCCGCCCAACACCACCATGCCTACTAAACCATATCCCGAAGTGCCACATCTACACTTTTTTTAAACACCTCCAGGGATGGGGACTCAACCACCTCCCTGGGTAGCCTGTTCCAAAGCCTGACCACTCCTTCAGTAAAGATATTTTTCCTAATATCTAATCTAAACCTCCCCTGAAGCAACTTGAGGCCACTGCCTCTCATCCTATTGCTAGTTACTTGGGAGAAGAGATCAACACCTGTCTCACTACAACCTCCTCTACAACTACCTGACAGGAGGTTGTAGTGAGGCAGGTGTTGGTCTCTTCTCCCAGGCAAACTTGTAACATAAGTATTTACCCATCTATATTCTCCCCACTATTTATTATCATTTGTGCCTTTTTATGTTATTCAGAAATTCTAGAAATTTTCCAGGATTTTTAAGGGACATGTACCCTATTATATATATTTCAGGGGCTTCTTTCCTCCCAGATAGAACTGGAGCATACACTTCCTCTTCTCTGTTTAGACCGGCAATGTTGCTTAACAGGGAGTATCTCGGGGATACCTAAAATTACACCCAACATACAAGTAGGACATGCAGCTTCACAGACCAGAATTTTTCCTCACGGTATTCATTAAAAGCTGACAAAAGCAATTACGCACTTTCAGGTTCACTATCATTAATAACATCTGAAGTGCTAATGTCCTGATGTGATGGACCTACCTGGCCAGAGCACACTTCACAAGCCTTCCAGGGTTTCACCATATCAATGTGACCTTTTCTTTTCTCCATCTTGACCCATTCAAAAATGATATTTAGTAGCTGAAAAGAAACATAACCCACAAGTGGGTTTAAAGTTCATCAGCGGTGACTATTGAAAGAGCCAAAATATTTCTGTATGTCCAAAAAAAAGCTGCTCTCTCAAGTTTTATTTGCATATAGATGGCCACGCACAAATTGCCTGCCTCATCGCCTCTCAGCTTGCCTCAGGATTTTACCTACCAGGACTCTGTTCACAGCGATAGGTTGTTGCTCTCAGAGCCCCAAGATTAAGCTGTTCTTGAAGAAACACCTACCTGGAGACATCATCTACTGTAGAGCCTAAATTCCTCCTGCTATGCTGGGCCACATCACCTCGCAGGCTCACCACTCCTCCCCTGGTTTCTGAGGTAGAAACAAAAGCATGACCAGGTTATGGCAGGCATAACTTCTAAACTTCTGTCTCTCCTTACCAAAAGTAAAGCCAATTACGGACCCTTCCCTTCCTGTCAGCAAATCTTGTCCTTTCTGATGAGAACGTATCTCTGAACTTGCTTCCCACAACCATATAGGAAAAAAATGGTTCAGCATAGCTGTGGGAAAAAAGCAGATGAGAGGGTCTCAACGTGTAAATCCCCTTTTCTACAAGTGAAATGCCTCAGGGTCTGGAGTCTTCTGGTGGTCTGCTGACTAGGTACAATTTCAGCTGAATTTCTACCATTACTGCTAGTACTGCTGCCATCTCTAGGCTCGGCATTGAGTTGTAACAACCCCATTTCCAGACTCCCCATGGGAACACCCGGAAGAATTGTTCTAGGGTCACTTGTTTTGCTGTCTCTTGAGAGAAAAATCATCTCTGGTTTCAGCCATAGGTTTCAGGAACTCTGTCTCCTTAGTCACTCCTGTAGCGCTGAAGTCTGATACAACTCTGTCTTCTGCTTCATCATCTCCAGCCTTCACAAAGGCTTCTTATCTTAATTCAAACCAAACTAGAATAGTTATATGGTCTTAAGCACCTCATGCTTCTCATTTGTTAATGATATATCACCAGATGGATAATCCATTCCAGGGCTAGTTATAGATATCACGGCAGGAAGATTTTAAACTACGCACTGCTGTGAACACTCCCTCATCTATTGCAGGTTCCTGTGTCCTTGCACCCACTTAAGGTCTCTTTCCCAAGAGTTGTTAGGCAGAACAAGAACTGCTGCTATAATTGTTATATAGGTCAAGAGCTGCTACTATTTCTTTCACCAGATGCTCATTATTCACTACCCTCTGACCATTTTGATTCCATTTTACTCTGCATATGATTTCCTGTTAACCACCTCAATAAGAAAAGTTCCAAAACACTGTTTCCCCCCCCCCCCAAAAAAAAAAGAGAAGAGGAAACAAAATAAAAAAGGCACATTACTACCAATGTCATCTTAAAGGAAAAAAACTCTACTTACACAAAATCACAGAATGACTGAATGGTTGAGGTTGGAAGGGACCTTTGGAAGATATCTGGCCCAACATCCCTACTCAAGCATGGCCACCTTGAGTTGATTTCTCAGGACCATGTCCCGGCAGCTCCTGAATATCTCCAAGGACGGAGACTCCAAAACTTCCCTGGAAAACCTGTGCCCATGATCAGTCACCCTCACCGGAAAAAAGTACTTCCTGACGTTCAGAGGGAGCCTCCAGTGTTTCAGGTTGTGGCCATTGCCTCTTGTCCTGTCACCGAGTACAGCTGAAAAAAGGCTGGCTCCGTCCTCTTTGTAGCCTTCTTTCAGGTATTTATACACACTGATAAGATCCCCATGAGTCTTCTCTTCTCCAGGCTGAACAATCCCAGCTCTCCGTATGTGAGATGCTCCAGTCCCTTCATCAGCTTCTTTGCCCTTAGCTGGAGTCTCTCCAGTATGTCCATGTCGATCTTGTACTGGGGAGCCCAGAACTGGATGCAGCACTCCAGGTTTGGCCTCACCAGGGCTAAACACAGGAGAAGGATCACCTCTTGACCTACTGGCAACGCTTTGCCTAACACAGCCCAGGATACCAGCAGTCTTCTTTGCAGCAAGGGCATATTGCTTTGCATCAAATGATACAACAATGCACTTCAGATCTCCCTTCTCCACTGTCAGCCTCCTTTATCTCAAGGATTATTTTATCCAAAGCTTTCTTCACCTCGCATGGAGAACTCTAAAACTTTTAAATTGAAAATAAGCTCCTCTGGGCTGATTGCCATCAGCTCTACCTGTTTATGTTAGTCAGCAGAGCCATTCACCTTTCTGAGAATCATACAATAGGTTCATACATTCTGTTGCATAACCCTAATTCCTTTCTGTCATATCTGTGAGGAACAGACATATAACAATCTCCTCCCCAGCATCAGCCTATTCTTACTAAAGGTCTGTATTTTCTGAGTAATTCAACAAGAATGCACCTTTCTCTTCAGTGGGCTATTCCACTTCTTACCGTTTGCTATAGTTCTATTAAATTTGTCCTTGTCTCTCCAGTAGAATTGAAAAACTTGTCAAACTAGACAAAAATAAGTAGAAGTGAGCTCTAAGCCCTGCTGTACATCCCAAGGAAAAAAAAAAAAAACAACAAACAAAAAACTAACAACAAAAACACAGTGCTCCTAGCTTAAACCCAACCTACTGCCATGTTGGCTGAAACTGAAGGTCAGATCCAAAGCTGAAAGGGTTAAACAGTAAGGTTCTGCCCAGCCACACCTAAGAGTATGCTCAGGCAGCAGCTGTTAGCAACAAAAAAGGAGTAGAAGGGCTTGATCAGCAGTCAGTCTCAAATGCTTCTGAATTAACTGTGTTAGTTCAGGAATGGCAATACCTATGATGGACCTGGAATGGGAATGCACAATCATGCAAATTCTCCTTCCAGGCATGATACTATGGCCTCCTCCTGTGGACAACTCTCAGTACCTAGAGAGAGATGGGAAGAGCTGGTAGCTTTTGATGATCCTGCTCTGGGAAGTATTTCCAAGATAATGGCTCTCTGGAACCGCCCATTTGTGCCAGAGGAAGAAGCCACTGCCACTATCCTGACTCAGCTCAGGATTGGCTTTCATTCTCTGCTGGTACTGCCCAAACAAAGCTTGCAAGTTGAGGTCCCCTTTTTGTTAGTACCGGTGAATCTGACAAGACTACATAAGAATTAGGGTAAGTTTTTTCACAAAAATATGGAATTTTCGCGTAGCAAAAGGGGACAGGGGGGACAGGGAGAGAAGCAGAAGAAAACAATAAAGGATGAAAAGCAAGCAGGTTCAAGCCTGGTGCCAGGGACCTTGACTTCACTCAGCACAGAACTGAAGGACAGGTCTAATCCTCACTTTATTCATATGGGAAAGTGAACCTGTCTCTCTCTCACACTATTTCTTTTTTTTCCTAATGCTCTCAGAAGCTTATACTTTTAGTCAGTCATCCTTGCTGTAAATCTTTTCAAATTGCAATTGCATCATCTCCCAGTTCTGGGAGGCTACTGTCACAGGAATTCCTGGCGATATGGCTTCTATCTGATTAAATTCTTCTTACATTCATGTTCTTGTATTTTATTTTGTCAAATTGGACTCTGAATTTATCAACACTGGCGATTTGGATCTTAGCCTGTGCTCTTGCCACCCTCAACCTTAGAAATTCCAAATGCCTAGGCATCATTTGAACTAATTTCCCCAATCAGTTTCTAGTTCACTCTCTCTGGGTACATATGGCCCTTAGTCACATGCAAAAGCCCTGCATATAACAAAACCATGTAGTACTGCAGCCACTAGCACTGTATAAACCCAAGTAGGTTCAAACTAGTGCAGCTGCATGGAGAAAATGCAAAATTACTGTAGTATTTTCATGAAATGTACACATTATTTTTTCCCTGCTGTATTTTGCATTGCTATCTATCACAGCAGCAGGGGTGTACAGCTCTGCTGCGAGGTGTGTGGTCTAGTCCTTTCTGCAGTTGTCTCTATCAGGAGACAATGTGTGCAAGGAGCTACTTCGGAGATGTGATGCAGAGCAGCAACTGAGCCATTAATGTGTAGGAATACTACTGAGCAAAAAATCCACCTTTCTGCAGGCCCTCTCCTGTTCTTGAAAAGAGAGCACAGAAGTTACTCCCACGAACTCGCTGACATTTCGAGCCAAAGGGTGAAAGTAAGCATTAGTTGTGATAAGCATAGGGCTGCCTGGAGCAAAGGAAATGAAATCATGTATGTCTGTGGTATGTTAAGCAGCAGAGCAATCAAAGTGCATCTGTACATCTCTTTTTTTCTGTTCCAAGAGAAGAACTCTATACACCGTGTTCCCCAGACTAACAAGTATTGCCATGTGCAGATTTATACATCTGCTGGTTGCCTTGCTCCCAAGACAGTTGTGTTTCTGAAAAGAAATCAAACTAGCTGGTAGGGGAGAACCCTGGTGAGAAAGAGCAGAGCTGAAGCTGAGCTCCATCTCATGGCAGTGGAGCTGCTGTGGCCACTTTGCAGAGCAGAAGACTATGCCTAGAGCTGAGAAGAGGATGCTGCTAGAGGTACTAATTAAATGTCTGGAAACTCGCAGCAATTTGTGATAGTCACATTAACACAATCAATTTAACAAATCTTCTCTTACGATTATTCAGTTCTACTTGCATGACTTGGTTCTAACTCTAAAATTTATTAAATTCTTTCCCTTTGAATGTAGACAAAAAGGCAAATTAAATAGATGGTAAGGTTTTCCCTGCAATATAAAAGAAAATTTGAACTGAGAAACAGCTTTTAGATGAAAACAAGAGAGACAATGGGAAAAGCAGTCCTTCATTGTTGAACCTCACTCTATTTTATAAACCAATAAAAAAAAGATTAATAGATTCCTTGTGCAATAAAAATGGAAATAAGACAGATATATTTCCTCCTTGCAACCCATTTAACCAGAAAATTCTGCACTGTTCTGTGAGAAGTACCTTCTCTCTGAGGACAGAAAAAGAAGGAATGTAGAGAAAGGCAGAATTTTGTGTAATAGAAAACCAGCAAATTATCCAACCTGTATATGGTTTCTGGAATTAATACCAAAGAAAGAGAAACATACTCTTGGAGTAAGAGGTACTACTCTATTACTAGAAAAGACAGTGATCTTAAATACAGGACTGATGAAGCAACTAGCAATTACATTGGACTACACTTCCTTTACATCACTTCATAAACAGAATCAGCGTTTAAAAAAAACACACCAATGAAAACAAAATGTTCTATGAAAACACATAAAAACTGAGACCCTATAGCAGTATTATACACCTCAGCTGGACATAAAGACATTCCACCTCAGTATGTATTCACCATTTTGTTCATTATTGCCTACAACTACAGTATTGCCTTTCATAGTAAGGCAGATCACTTAAATCGTGCTGGAAAGTCAGTTAGCCTCCACTGCTTCATCTTAGCTTTCAGGTTAACCACAGGCCTGGTGACACGAACACAGGGAGTGGGAAGCAGAAAATTCACATAAATCTCTTGTAAGACCCACCTTGTGGACACCCACCACGACATTCTGCCCCACAACAGAAATGGCCAGAAATGTATGGCCTCCAAATGCCACCCACCTGTCAGTTCCCACCATTAAGTTCTGTACCAGCAGCAGAAGTCACAAACCACCATGCGCTTCTAGCGTCCCTGGCTGGACAGTCAGTGTAAACCACGTTGCTAGAGCTTCTTCTACCTGGAAATTCACAGAACTCTGTTTTTAAAAGTTGGAGAAGTTCACTCAGTCAGTATCAGGTTATGACAGATTCATCTGTGAAAATCCAAGCTCTCCTCCCTAAACTTACACACCCTACAATCAATCACCTTCGTGTGGATGCTTTGAGGATTGCTTCCTTGATGTCAGGAAGGTCTAAAGCATCGGCTTGCACTCTTAGTTTTCCCTCCCTGGGATGGGAGGCAGGGAGGAAGAAAGGATGGCCCTCCAGGCAGCTGTGCAGTCATGCTCTGTAGCCCCGCAATTCCAACTCACCTTTGCAAAAAAACTGTTAAAATTTGCTTACTAAATGCAGGTCTGTTAATCAACAGCAATCCGCTCATTAATGACAACAAAGGATACAAAAAATTTCAATGAAAATAAAAGATTGAAATCAAAACCAATTAAAAAAGACAACTACTGTATTTTAAATGATGCAGTGGGGACAATGACTATGTTTACATAAATCATAGACTACACAGATTTAGGAGGGGGTGTCTAATACAGCGACAGACACAAGCCTACTAAGGTCACAGATTGAACCGTGAGCATCACTGGTTAAAATATAGCGCAGTGCAATTTTAGCCAGCACAGACAGAGGTGTAACATCTTGCATTCATTAATGACGACAAACATAGCTGAAATTGGAAATAAATCCAGTTGGGTTATTTCCATGTTTTTGCACGTTCCATTTCAAACAAGTTTGCTGTAGAAGTCAGACGCTTTTACAGAAAGCCATTACAGAAACATAACATCTGAGGTAGAAAGGAAATTGCAGATGTCAGACATATTCCTCTCCATCTTTCTAAGCAGCATCTGCTTGAAATTATCCCTAATGAACAAGCTGTATTCTTAAATTTCTGCACAATCTGAAAAACTTTGATCGAGACGTTTTTCATTCAGAACTGGAGGGATTCAGTTTGAAAGACTGCCGGGATGTTTCTCAAAGTAATTACCAGAGAATCACAAAACTCTGTCAAGAGGTGCTAAAAATCCAAGTAATCAACATAAGCACTTTGAAGAACACACATCAGAGACAGAAGCTTAGATACTCTTAATGTGAATATCACTGAAGAATTAAGATCCAGTTTTTACTGACTCCAGAAAGTCTATTAATTCCCCTTCCCCCAAAGATGGAAAAATGAAGCATGCTGTCTTGGGGAGATTACGGCAAAACCTCTGTATTTGCCCGAATACAAGTGCTTTCTGTCCAAATAAACATGATTACTCCTTTCTTTTACCCTGAAAATACGGGCTATCCTAAGCTCTCACATTAATATGATTCAGCTGTCAGGGGCAAAAGGGATTTCTCTCATTACATGCAGATTCAGTGGTATTCATCACGCAGCATTCAAGTGCACTATAACAAGGAATTTTAGGTACGGATCCCTGAAAGGGATCCAGGATTACAATAATTCTTTGCATTATGATATCTTCCAACGTAACAGGGAATGATTAAGCATTTATAAAATGGAGCTTTGCTAAAGAAGCTTCCAAATAATGAAACCTTAACCATGTGAAGAAAATAATTCATGCAACCTGTAAAAGACACTGTGGCTAGCTTAACTCAGCTGTTTCAGGGGTGTTCATAGGAACAGGCAAGATTCTTTCGCAGTTCTTGGAAACCATACTTTTTGGCAGTAGTCAATGCATACATAAACACATGCGCTTATTCTTCTTAGCTATGTATAATTATTCTAGTCTATAACACATACTGACAGAGAACAGTTATTGAGAACGAGGATAAGCAACATAATCTCACTTTCCCATGTATCTCAGAAGGAAAAAATAAAGGAATTGTGTATGCTTAGATTAAGCACTTCCTAATTAAATAATTTAAAAGAAATTGAGACACTGAATCAAGCCCTATTTCACCATACAAGTAAGAAAATTTCTAATTAGAGTTTCTGTATATCCTGGACAGACTTAAGTTTCTGCTACTTTTAACAGATTTAAGCCTGAAATTTAAGCATATCAGCATGCAGAGATATCTTCTTCCCTAGAAAAAGAGTAGTATCACATAAACCACAGTGAATATCAGAATTACTGTAACAGAGAAACAGAGGAGTCACAGTTCAAAACAAAGGTATCAAACCAGAGCAAAAACAACGTTGAAACTGATGTCAGAACCCAAAACAACTAAATTATGTTTCTGAAAGCAACATTTTTTATTCTCGTTTAAGAAGTGATGATTTCAACAATATATTTGCAACTTTTTGAATTGATTTTGACACAGATGCTTCTTTGCAACTGTAACATTCTTTTTTAGTATGTTCCTGTAGTGCACCAAGTAGCCGTCCAATACAGTAATTGTTTCCTGCACTATAAAAAAAGTCTTTCGTGCACTGACATGGTGTTTAAGGTATTTAAAACTCTGTTCAGTTTGTAGAGGTTTAAGACATTTTTCTACTGCAAAAGTTAATCCTCAGCTCCCGTTAGAAGAAATGCAGCTCTGCATAGTTTTAAAAGAGCACTTAAACCCATTAATGCAAATCTGGATTCCTGTACAATGCCTGAGAAAAATGCAAAAATGGGCATAAGTAATATACAGGAATAGGGTAGCAAATCGTGAATACGCAGAGCACCGAGAGATGAATGATATTTCAGGTGTCTCTGCTCTAGATTTGACATTAATTGCTACAATAAAAGTAGCAGCAGTCTATTTTCTCTCTCAAGTAGAAAAGGAGTGAAATACAGCATGCATTCAGCTCCTATTTGTTGACAAGTTATACCCTAATTGCAATGGAAAATCGTAAGAATTACCAGGTAAAAGGCTTATTGATTACAAAAGGCTCTGTTGACTGCAGGATTGTTTGCCTGTGTAGAACAAATAAAAGTGTCACACCAGGTTAGTACAACCCACACTAGGAGAGGCGGTACGGGTGGGCCAAGACAGATAGAAAGAGATCTGCTGTTCTTCGACTGCTGTTACTATATAGCCAAAAACATGCAGGGTGAAGTATGGGCAGAATTTCCACTGGAAAAAAGGTTGCATGAATTGCTTTGTTTGCGCAGCAAGCAGGAAAAAGGGAGAGATGAAGATTTTCATTCACAGCCTCTCTACCGCAGAGCAGCGCAGACCCTGGTCTTTTCACTGGGCAGAGGCAGTCATCCCCGTGGTCATGGTCAGGGTGTCTTCTAGCACTTCGTGAAGCTGGTGAGCCAGCCCGTCTCAAACACTGCCCAACAAGCTCTCGAGAGCAGGCCCTTGCGCTGCTCATACGACAGAGCACATGGACACATGACAAAAGGACACGAATAAAAATCATTTTGCTTTGGCTATAATGGTACAGTTATAGCGTTTATACTACTGTAATCTGTTTCCATAAGGGAAAGGGAATCACTCTTTAAATTACCATAAGGCTTTGCAACAAGAGGATTGCTACCAGTATAACTAGCTCAGGAAGTAAAAAGTACACCCTTACATGATCTAGTTATTACACAGAGAACACATTTCAATGTATTCCAGGCCCAGATTTACCTGTGCTGAGACACATATAATGAACTATGTTCTATAAATACTTCTTCTTTGAAAAGGTAAGCCCTGCTAGGCTCAGAGTCATACATTTCTCTAACAATGTAAATATTAAATGACAGGTCTTAGGTGAGTGAACAATGACCTTAATCAACCATGCTCAATGAACCATAACGTTACAATTTGATCTCATTCATTACATATTACTTGGCATTAGATAAATTAGAAGTACTTTTTGAATTTGACAAGCACAGCTGCGGTGTCTCTTCCATAACCCCTTCAATTAATCACATATAGCTGTTGACTTTTATATCGTATTTTGGGTTACTTATCTTACAGCATATCATAGCTCATAATAAATGAACTCACAGTATAAATCTCCATGCAAAGCAAGGTTTTAAATATGCTAACTACTTCCATATTTGGTAGATTCAACTAAGCAGCTGGAGGAACTGGAGAAAAAAAAGGCTCAATAAATGTAGACTCTTAAAATTTAGTCTCGCATAAATACTCAGGTGATGCTTTAATTCTGCAGTCCACAGGCAAATATAGAGGAAGAATTGTACTTAAAGTGATATGCTAATCTAATAGGAAATAGGATATTCCTATCTTTCTGATTACTCTGTGACCAGCACAGTCTATTTCAAGTTTTATGGGATAAACAGATATATGCTACGGCTCCTGCTAGTAACTGCTAGCAATAAAACATACCCATTGAGAGCAAGTCCTGGAGGAAGAGAGCATTTATTTTTCATTAAATGGCCACTTCAGGATATGCCTGTCCTTATGATTTGTACAGTTGGAAGTTTCTTTGGAGGCAGTCCGGAGACCATGCCAGTAGCTCCCCGTTCCTCAGGTCCTGCTGCTGGGAAGACACACATTAGTCCAGCTTCTCTGTTGCCAAGTCGATGCTCGTTAGACTTTGTTAATCTTGTGCCCAAGGCTAGCCCTGCTCCTGACACTGTCCAAGACACTCATTTCTCATTTCTATTTTGCTTCTAGGTCCTACCATACCACATAACATATCGCTGTCAGCAGATGGCCTCCCTGCCCTACTTCAAAGCATTCCAAATAGCATGTTTAAGATAACTAAAGCCGCTTCATACTGGCAATAACAAAATAATAAGCAGCCTTTTCTTCCTCAGGCTCAGTTACTACTGTCTGAGTTTGTGTCAGGTGTGCTCAACTCTTCGACTGTGTTTATATTGAGGATGGAGTTTAACCACCAGCCAGGTCAACACCTTGTCAAGAAACATCAGCAGGTTGACACAAAAGTCCAACATCTGCTAGCAGAGCATGGTTTTGTTCTGTTGAACGACAGTCATCTGCCATAGACAGAGTACGAGCCAAACTATTTTAGACACACGTTAGGGCAAATTCACAGTAGTCGCATTAGATCGGCCAGGCCTAGAGACTGCACAACCCAAGTCATTCTTTCTATCACAATTATATCCTTAACTTTGCTTTCTTTGTTTTTAAAACAGCCTATTTTTTGATCATCTTAGAATCTTACAAGGAGATGAGACATTATAAGACATAAAAAATGCATAGAAATTCTACTTACAATAATCAATATCACATGGTATGCTGTAGTAACAGGTAATCCCTGCCACAGTCTTACTGCAAATCCCTCTTGCTGAGCAAAGGTTTCACTCGTATTCCAAAGCACAGCAAGCCCCCAGTTACTTGAATAATTACCTCTTGTTATCACCAACTAAGCTTTGTCTTAGCAATGTTCCTTTTCAACCCATGGTAATTCAGGAGACAGCAGGTGATTCAGTGACCAGAGCAGTCACTGAGTGCTGATATGCTTTGTCTCTGCAGAAGACAAACAAACCTACTGGCGTGGCAGCCAGTAACAACAGGAGTACCACTGGGGTTTACCCTGGGATGTCTCCTGTTTAACATCTTTATCAGTGATCTGAAAGAGGCAATGAAGTGGTTGCTCATACAGTTTGCAGAGACACCAAACTGGAGGTAGGCTGGGATTAGCACAAAGTGATATGCTTGAAGACAGGGCTACCATTCAGACGGACCTAGACAGGCTGGAGGAATGGGCTGACAAGAATCTCATTAAATAAAGGACAATAAGAAGTCGAACATCTGAGAAGGAAGCACCCCTTGCAGTGCTACAGACTGGTGACTGACTGGCTCTGTGGAAAAAGACCTGTGGGTATTGGTAGACAACAAGTTGAGTATCAGCCAGTGGCACGCCCTGGTACCAAGGAAGGCCAACAGTATCCTAGGCTATATCAGCAGAAGCACAGACAGTAGATCAAGGGACGTTATCATCCTCCTTTACTCAGGTCTCATTAGGCCACACCTAGAATATCACATACAGGTTTGGATTCACCATTACAAGCAAGAAATCAATAAATTGGAATGAGTTCAGCGGAGAGCCCTCCACTGCAATGGTCAAGGGCAGGAGCACTTGCCCTGTGAGGAGAAGCCAAGGAAACGGGGCTTGTTCAGCCTGCAGAAGAGACAGCTGCAGGGGGACCTAGCAGCAGCCTTCCCACAGGGAGATTTCTTAAGACAGAGACATGCTCTTCACTGTGGTGCATGGCAGTAGGACAAAATACAACAAGCCCACACTGAAATAGAACAGGTTCAGATTGTATGTAAGGGAAGACTTTTTCCCTCAAAAGGACAGACAAACACTGCAGCAGGTTGCACAGAAAGGTTATGCATCTGCATCCTCACATGTTTTCAAGGCGTGACTGGATAGAGCCCTTGATGACATAGCTGACCCTGTTTTGAGCAGGAGGTTGGCCTAGAGATACACTTCCTGAGCCTCTTTCTAACCTGCAATGTGCTGTAACACTGTACTAGTCTTTTTCCCTGATAACTAGAAGGCACATGCAAGTTTAAAGAATTCATCAATTCAGTGAAGGCATACACAACTGAACAGAAATTACTGCACACAATATAAGCATGGAGGACCAGGCCAGTGACAAAACTTCCTGCGATAGCATGCTACCACACTGCAAACTGCTCTTCAAGAGGATTTGCAGAATATTGTTCTTCCATGCCCTCATTCAGCACAGTTTAGAAATTGCCTACAAATACCTCAAGAGTCAGATGAGAGCTCTTTAAACTGAAGGTCAATGGTGACACAAGCACAAGTGTGTATAACTGAATACACTTAGGCTGTAATTAGAAGATATTTTGCCTCTGAGAAATCAAATCCTGGAACAAACCGGTAATAGGAGTAATTGAGAATAACAGAGCTAAGTGCTTTCAAGAGCTAAGGAACTTTATCAAAGTTAATCAATGTCCACAAAAAATTAATGAAGTCCTCATATGCAGAGAACTCGGGAGACTCCTATTTGTTATGCTGAAGAAATAGCTAGATAGAATTCCATAGCCTATGCGATGAAAATCAAAATTGCCTTAAAAACGTTATTTTAAAATGCACTGATAAGCAGTCTTTGATAAAAGGATCTGAGACAAAAGTATATGGTAGTATTACTCCTGCCTAGTTAATCCTGAACCAGAATACTTCATTGTGCTTCATCAAGATTTTTTTGCCAGGAAAAAAAAAAAAACACACCAAAACCAACCCAAATATTATTATTCTGCATTACACTGGCTTTGAATTGCAGGTATTATGTTACCGAAAAGTGACAAAAAGTCGCAAAAGTGACTAATGCAACGGTTAACAGTTTACAGATTGCAGGTCAGAAACGGCCCAAGTGAGCAGTGTGGTCCAGACAAACACTTTGGACACACATTTCCTGGAGATACACGGATCACCCCGTGGGCACTTGTTGCCCAAACAGTACATAATTGTATATAACAAAGAAACAGTGTGACTCCTCAGTCATGAATGCTTTCTCTGCAGCAGGGGGTACAAAAATGATGGGAGGAGACATCAATGTGGCATGTCAAAATTATTTATTCTGCTTTTTACTTTCATTATTATTGTAAACAAACCAAGCTTCTTTGCTAAATAGCTACAGAAAAATAATCAGCACAAAATAGATGGTTAATTAAGACTTCAGTCTGTGCAGTCTTGTAAGATTAGAGCTGTTTTAGCAGAGGCACAACCACTTGCCTAACGACTAACTACTTGGGGTGAAGAATATTTTGACTATAAACAAATATAAAACATTATTTATGTTCTTTAACCTTTGCAGTTTAGAATTATGTGGTATAAAATCAAAGCAAAGCATTCAAGATCTTGTGACATACTAAACTGCCTGAAAATGACATTAATATCTTCTGCACAATACTTACCTATGCATCCATTTTAACACAGAAATAGACAAATTGCATGAAATATTACAAGGCACTATAATATGACTGCAAACATTTTCTTTAGAAGCAGCCGCAGAATTTTTGTCAGACCATCATAGCATTCTATTGCCTAATCATTTGCCTTCCTACAGTTCCTATTTATTTGAACACATGTAAGATTTATTTTTAACATATACTAGATTCTGGTTTCATTCATACCACCATATTTTTCAGAATATAATTATGTCGATCAACAGCCCACGTGTTTGTATAGAAACTGACTTTCTATGGTCACTCCATTTTGTGGGAAAATTAAATATTGACATATCTGCCTTTACTTTTTAAATTATTTGGAACCATTCCCAAAACCCCAGAATAAAATTGTAATTTTAAGCCAGAACAGGCCAACACAAGCAACTAATATGAAATTAATATTTAAAAAAAGTAATTCTGAGTCTTTATCATTGCTTTGAAGGATACAACTAATACAAAAAGCTTTTCATATGCATATCACACTATGAGAAGGTCAGTGCCTACATGCTTGGAGTACCTTCCGTAGTTCAGCTGCTCTCCTGCAATAGTTTGCTCTAATAGATTTCAGAAAGGAAAAAAACCAAGAGAACACTTCAATAATTGTATAGCAAGTAGAAAGCTGACCTGAGCTAGCTAAAATTGTGCAATTAGCCATTCTTGTGGCTTATATAGCTCTCCAGAAAGTTGTAAGATTTTACTGGAGTTGGATCAAGTCATACGATGAAAGGACAGTCGAACTGAGATTCTCCTTCAAGAAAGCATCTATTACACAATCATTCCAAACAGTATGTTCTTTTGTATGCCCAGAAGGACTGGAGATTTCTCTGTATGAAGTCACCTCCAAACACAGGACTAGAAAGCGACTGTTTACGCTGCCAGATTCTTTCAGCTACCTGGCTAGCATTACACCAACCTCCATTAGCTAGTTTGGCTGTTTGGGAGTTCTCTTGCAAATGTCTCTTCAGACCTACTTCAAGACAAATCTTTATCTTCCATTAAGCTTTTACTCTCTACATCTAATGCCAAGTGCGCTTCTTGAATAAGACTTGCCCTTCCTGCGATATCAACCTTTTGCCACCCAATGAAACATGCATTGTTAATACTGCCTTGGAAAGCCATATTCCCAACAAGTTCCATCTGCGTAAGGCTCAGGTCACTACAGAGAGATTTTGCAAAGACAGTTCCAGCAGTGCTTCTTCGAATAGCAACCTTGACAAGTGATCCTCAGAACGCATTGTACAGTTGTTGCCAAAGACTTAGTACGAAAGTACCTGTTAGTGACTAAAGAAAAAGCTATATTAATATATATAAAAATATATTAATATCTTTTCAGAAGATGTTAGTCCAAGGCAGAATTTTAAATGAAAACATGACAATTTCAACCAGATTTTGTCACAAAATTATGAAAACACATAAGATAAAATGAGAGCATTTCCACTCTTTGTTTCAAAATGATTTTATATCTCAAAAATATAAAGGCGAAAATAAAGTGAAATAAAATTTTATTCGACAATACTATTATCAACTTGGAACATAACTTTTAGAGTATGTTAAATTAGAAACTCTAGCTTTTTTTTAATTTCCTTTAGCTAAAAATGTTGTATAAAAGTCCATGGCAAGGAAAACATCTCATTAGAATTGCACTCCTAAAATACAAGACAGCAATTCTTACTAGCTACACCTGCAACCCTAGTAAAGGAGGACCATGGACCAGGGACCTGCTAGTTCACAGGTCAAGAGGCACAGACTGGCACATGTCCAGCTTGCAAAGGGCAAAGTTTCCTTGTGACAGCTTTGTCTTGAACAGCTAGTCAAGAGCGCTCCAAAATAGTCAGAAATCAAGCTAGTAAATAACTAGTGTGAATCATCAGGATCCAGTGCTCCTTTATCTGCCTTTTATCTGTTTAACTACACAGCTGTAGCCCCACAAAGTTCAGGAGCTTGTTTTTGCTGTTGCTTTTGACAAATTATAAGTTAAGTTCTATATCAGTTTTGAAGACGTACCTAGTTGTGGTAACTTTTTCTGAACATAAAAGTTAAATGCTGTTCTTATGTATGTAAACTTTACTAAATTATGACTGGCAAATAATTATACTTGTGGTTTAGATGTATTATGCAAATCAAGAAAATAATTTATATACATACCCAGTTTATCATCATGTTGTTTCCAGATACAGGAATCAATGAGCATAAATACATAAATTCTTGCTCTTCAGAACATAGTTTTTATCTACTCAGTCACCGGTTCTTCAGATCCTAAACAGGCAGAGCTCTCAAAATAAGTTATTTGAGCTGAAATCAAACCAAAAAAGAATCATAAAAACACACAAAGACAACATCTCCTTTCAAGGAGACTCTCCAGCTGTTTGCTTACCCTGGATTTCCAATTCTTCAGCACCAGTGAAGAGACCAGCACATGGTCTTTACTGTTTTACAATCAGAAACATTGTGAAATACATTCAATTTGCCTACAGACAGCTACACATACATGTGGCAATTTCAGAATGCCACAACCACTAAAGAGGAATGTTGCATTGTATTTCTACAGTCTTCACATTTTTGAAAGCAGGCTTTATTATTTACAGTTCACTAAATCAGACTGCAGTTCTCTGAATTTTATGATTCAGTTCACAGCAAAAATGAAAGCTCACAAGAACATAAAAGTTACTTTAATTACAGAAATTGCTTTGGTACACTGATTGTAGGGCTTTCATTTAATGCACAGTCTATTTGTAAAGAAAAATCAAAACTGCTTTTCAAAACAGTGTTATGGCTGCTTAGCTTTATGAAGCTGAATAGCTGCTATCAGTGGTCCCAGTGATAATTCTGGAAGTAAAGCGTCCAACATTCAATGTATTAGATCTAAAATTTATTTATTTGGTTGTACAATTTAGCAGAACTGATCAGAATGATTCATAGTATTTGGAAAGTGGTTTCTAACTTAAATCTAACAAATTTCATAAAATTCGTTGTGTGTCAGTTGATAGTGAAGAACTTCAACATTGTACAACTAATGTTTTAATCTTCCAAAATTCTTTAGAATTATAACAACTCACTGATAATTCTAAAGAAGCTGCTCAAGATCCATTAAGGCAGCAAAACATTTGGTTCCTTACTATTCTTCAAATATTTATGTGCTTGCTAAGATTTGACTGCATTTGGACAGCACTGCAAATACATTCAATTACATCATCAACATAAAACCTTTTCACCCAAATAAACCAGGCTCCATCCAAACAGTTTAGTATGAGCACTCGAGAGAAATTTAGTAGAATTAATCATACAGCTTATACCATCAATACATATCTCAGGTAAAATTCTGTCTTTACAGAACTACCTCAAAACATATGTGCTATTTCGATCTTCATTAAATGATCAGAATAAAGCTTAGAAGAAATTTGCATGATACATAGATCTTGACTGCTCCTCAGCTAAAGAAATAGTGAAATTTCAACAATTTGTCATAATCACATAAGATTCAAAGATATAGCTTAGAATGAAAAGTCATATTACATGATTCTTTCAAGTGTCAATGGTAATTGAAAAAAATGTAATATATGAAGCAATAAAAGCAAAATTTAAAGCTACAAGAAAGTTAGAACCTACTATTCAACAGGTTGCACCAGTGTGCATGTATACACATACTTACGTTTAAAATACTCATATGCATCTTTCAGTATTTTTTGTTTAAACTACCTTCCTGTACCTTCTAGAAATGTTTCTATTTCTGTAATATAAATATTCCTAAAAAGAAAATATTTACCTAAAACTATTTAGAAAACGACTATTGAAACTGATGATTTTTTTTTTCCCCTCCCCTCCGACCTCTTAGTCACAGATCATGAAAAACATAATAGGCAAATTTGTAATTTGGCCTTCAGCAACTTTGGAAAATAAACACAGAAAACACATTCAAAACTTATTCAAAATTTCACTGTACAATAATTAGCTGAAAATTTTTAACGTTTCACTCATGCTAGCCTAAAATCTAAATTAAAGGTCCAATCCTGTCTGCGTTTGAGAAAATATAAATTTCACTTTTACTTTACTAGAAACAATATTAGAACCAAAATCAATTAAAACTGAATAAAAAGTATGATACATTAGTATTATGTTAACTAACAATGGAGGCTCAGTAAAAAGAATACAAGGCAAAGAATAGAATAGTGCACTGTGGTTTTATTGATGGCAGCAATGACAATTTGCCTCTTCCGTATGTAAAAAGTATTCAGCTTCATGTAACTAAGAACTTTAAAAAAGTCTCTTGTGGTGTCAGGTCCAAATTCCTTCTGCTCACACGAGCCTTCTTTGTTCAATCCTGTTGCTTGGAAAAAGACAGAATTTCTTCTACAAGTCTTCACTAAGTTGGAGATGCCAGTGAATTTCCCCCCACCTCGAGAAGGCTGCTAAACAAAAAAAATAAAAAAAATAAGCATAAAAACTCTCTGCTCTTTGTGCAACATATTCTTTACTGTTATTTTATTTTCGTCCTCCTAGAGTGGGTATCTGCTTTTCAGTACTTACAGAGATATAAGTCTTTAAAAGAATAAATTGGAAAGTTGCACTCCAATGCAATAAACACAATAGGTATAACACACCGAAAGAATGCTTTCTGGCAACAACTTATCACAAAAATGCAGTTTCTCCATTAGTACAGATTTTATATCAAGTTTGAGAATGTGTAGATTAATTCTCTCTTGGGGCAAAGGAAGACCCAAGAAACAGATAATGAACAAGCACTTACAGGTTCACACTCTTCGGTTCTTTCAAGCTCCTCCAAAAGCTATGACCATCAAAACACTCATTTCTGATTACTTGTTCCCCTTCTTCTTCATACTAACATGGCATTCTATGCAGGAGGTGTAAGCTCAGGATGTATTTTTATTATTGTTAGACTCTAATTCTTATATATTGATCCTCCAGGAGGAGTATCTTATTATACAGACCTGCTGCAGGTAGTATTTGACTCATACCATAAACAACCTAGAGTGGCTTCAAGGGCCCTCAGTGCCGTGCCCTGACAAAATTCTGAGTTAGTGTTCTCTACCTCACACTACTGGATATTAATAAACAATCATTTCTTGGTCAACTGCAATCACAGTGATGTACTGACTACCTCATACTTCTGATACTTCACCTTCACGTGACTACTCTGCTGCTTTGTCTTAATAATATACACCAAGTGAACAGTTCCTGGAGGTCTGCAGCAATTGTTCTTAACACCTGAAGCACAGAACAGCATGGCAAGCAGCTCATTAGAAGAATAGAATCATGAAACAGTTTGGGCTGGAAGAGACCTTTAGAGGTCATCTAGTCCAACCCCACTGCAGCAAGCAGGGACATCTTCAACTAGATTAGGTTTTTCAGAATCCCGTCCAACCTGACCTTGAACATTTCCAGGAATGGGGCATCTACCACCTCTCTGAGCAACCTGTTCCAGTGTTTCACCGCCCTCATCGTAAAAAATGTCTTCCTTATATCCAGTCTAAGTAAACCCTCATTTAGTTTAAAACCATTACCCCCTGTCCTGTCACAACAGGCCCTGCTAAAATGTCTGTCCCCATCTTTCTTATAAGCTCCTTCTAAGTACCGAAAGACTGCAATCAAGTCTCCCCAGAGCCTTCTCTTCTCCAGGCTAAACAACTCCATGGATCCAAATTCCACTTTCAAAAAACAACTTCGGATTTTAGAAACTTAAGCTTCCTCACACTTAAGACCCCATTATACTGCAGACATAGATTATGAGCTGATAATTATCAATACTTAATCCCAGATTTGCAAAGGCAACTACAACACCTAAATGAGTATGTGGAAAACTAATCCAGGAAGCAGTATAGCTTCATTTCTGCATTGTTGTACTGGTGCTAATAAGTCCTCCCTGTCAAGTGATGTAACATACAGGTAGGTCTAAAGAGCTTTTGGGTCTGAGGTGAAACGTCTACTGCAGGGACCTAATGTTTCATATTCAATACAAATATGGCCAGCAAGCTTTACTTTTAGAATTGTCTAAATTGCTTTTGAAAACAAAGCACCCTGGCATTTTAAATGTTAAATACTACAATATTAAAATTCTACAGGATTTACCCATTTATAATACAAAATAATCTTCAAGAAGGACTCTGCTTGTCTCTTCAGGAAAAAAAAGTTGATTTAGATAATACAGAGGTACTCCCTGTCAGGGAGTAAAGGTCTCATTTATCAATGATCTGGTGCAGAGGTAAAGCATCCTACAGTGCAAAGTTTTGGTAAACTGATGTCACACTGGATCCCTTATAAATTCCCCTGATAAATCATGTCTTCATCTAAGAAGTTATCAAAAACTTGAAATAAGAACAATATGCCACGCTCTCAAAAGCTCTAAGGAATAAGAGAAGGAGGAAAAAAACATACAGAAGTCCACTTTTAGGAAATGACATTAAATATTCCTGAAATTTTACATGTCAAGACATTAAAGCTACACTGTTGTACAAGTCTGGGTAAGCTGAAAGCAATTTAGAAAAAGACTATGTTTGATTTTCTGACTACATTTAAAATCAGAAAAGAACTGATTACATGCACCACTTATTTTTGGAAAAGCTTAATAGATTTTCATTACTGGTTTCTCTCTAATTCCACTGTCTTCAACCAGTACTTCATTAGGTCAAACACAATACATTTCAAAATAATACCTAAGTATAAGATACATGGTAGCATGAGATGTACTACAGGGGGCTGTAAGCCACACCTGGTAAACACGTCCACCACAGTATCACAGTAAACATCGCCTCACATCACTGTACCTATAAAACAAGACAAACGAGGGTAGCTACAGTGGACTCTACATGAGCTTCAGAAAGCAAATCTAGCAGGCAAAAGCTAGTCTGTACCACACAGAAAAAGCTTCTGGATACAGCACTAAAATATTTTTATCCTCAAAAAAGATTGTCCATAAAGTGTTCTAAAGCTGAGGAAGAATTTCCACTTTTTGACACTAATCAGAGACAACCACAAATGCCACATTATTAAAGAGAAAGGAGTAAGATGTTCAGTTTTCCAGATATTCACTGGAACACAGTGGCATAGGAAGAAATCCATATTACAATTACCAGACAAAAGAAAGGATTGTTTTGACTGGAACTAATACAGGAGCTAACTATGCTTCCCTAGCACCACCCAACCTCCATATAGAAGGCATCTCTTGCCTCTCTATTTTCTTTTTCTGCCTGAGTGATTTGAGTGTTTCAAGCATCTAAGAACAATGTATGTAATTTCATATCTTCACAACTTCTTTCTGGTATTGACATCTAATGGCTGTTACATTATTTTACGTTGAAATGTAGTTGAGCTTAATACTGGAAATCTTCCAAATACAAGCCTAAATCTGATAAAGCAGCTAGCTAAAATAGCTAGATTTAGCAAATCGTTTAAATATAAAATACACAAATATTCTGACTACATTTTAGACATTTAGAGATAGTTTCTACTTAATAAGTTCAAGACAATTCAGTTACAGCAGCCAAAAATGGCATTGAATGCTTTGATCTAAATGGAATGAATCTTTCTATCAAGCAGTAAGTTGTATTTTCTCATAATGAATTGCTGTTTATAGTGATGACTATTTCAGATAACTCCTACAATATTTGCTAATTGTATTGTTGAAGATAAAGCACCTAATATTCCAACAGAGTTAGACTTACAAAAGTAGACAAAATTTACCAGGTTTAAGCTGCCACTGACTGTACATTGCACTGGGTTAATAAATTCAATTTCGGATGACAAATCGGCACTATCTATCTAACTTGAGCAGATGTTGAAGTAAACAGTCCTGGGTCAAAACAGGACACAGAAAAGATCTCATTTCACCAACTGAGGAAGAGAGTTCTAAATTATGATGAAGAAAAAGAAGGACATATCTGGAAGTACTGTCAATAAAAGAGGTATTTTTTAAAGAAAAGTAAGTAGTTGCTGAAAAACTATATTCAGCTTCATGACATATTTTCTAAAATATATCTTGACTTTTTTATTTCCCCCTGGGTGAGTCCATTGCTACTTGTTGACAAATGCTTTTAGGTTTAACCGACACTTTATTTAGAGAGGTCTAACAGGAAACAACAGTATTTGAACTGGGGCAGGCGAAGGGCTGTAACTGGTTTTTTTAATGGTAAGTAGGTTTTGATACCGAGTCTACTGTCCATTTAAACCTGGATCCTGTTAGAATCTTCAAAGCAAGGTGTAAGAAAACCTGCAAGCAACAACCACTTGTGCCTTAGAAAGGTTGTTGCTTATTCGCCAACAATTCATTCACTCTTCTTGAGATACGGGAGTTGCTATCACTGTCTCTGGATGTCTGTTCTCCCCTTTCTCCCAGCTGACCAACGCCAAATACAACTGTCCAGATTTCTACTGTAAAATTAGAAAAATACCAAAAATAGTACCTGGAGACATAAAAAAACCTCCTTGCTTTTGACTGCTGTCTACATTGAGCACATTTCGTTCAGTTGATCACACTGACACTCCTGAGTCAACTGAGTCAGTTTAGAACTCAGCTCAGTGCATATATCAGAACTATTTCTGCATAAATTATCTCATGACATGTTTATTGATAGTGATTGATACACTTACTTAAAATAGTAAATCAAATTATATGGGCAAAACCAGAATAATTATCACCTTGGCAAGAGTTAGGAACAATTTTTGCTCTTATACTGCCAGCAGTCCCCCAAATGAAAAGGGTATTTTTGCATATGATTAAAAAAGTAGAACCATACATTACTGTATGTCAGAAATATCAAAAGCTGCAGAGATCTGCGGCATCTGTTAAGTCACCTGAAGGTGGAGGACTGGAGCAAGGAAAGCAACTAAAAAGAGCTCAGTAAAAATAAACTGGCTATTGGGGGGGAGGGGAATCAGATTCAAGACAAAGACACGTTGTATGTGTACATCAAATAGCATGCGACTTTACAAAGCTTTCTTCATTCAGGATAGACTTTTAATCAGCGTTTGAAAATTAAGGATTTAGAAGATCCACAAGTGACGTGAAAGCAGCTCAGCATGCTTGATTTGTTTAGCAAAAGAATTATAACTGTTTCATCTGACTGGCCTTTTTTTGACTTCTGAATCTACATATCAGGTGTATTTTCTGAGGATGATATATAATCCCTGAATTTCTGCTAATTAATAAAGCATAAATTAATAAAGTACAGGTGCAAGCACACCCTCAAGATTCAGAGTATGGTAAATATTCTTAGGCCTTGTACCTCCCCATCACGAGCTCACAGATTTTACATTTTAGCATTGCAAATTCTCCTTCTCATGCTAAGCAATACAACAGAAAGAATATTAATTCACATAAAGGGCTCACAAGAAGTACAATGTGGGACCTTGGACAGAGACAGGCAGTACTGAGCTCAGCAGGGACTGCAGCCACTGATTTCAGAGAAGCTGGTCTGATGTATGTGAATGAGAGAAATGTGCTGCGGCTCTCAGGTGAAAAAGCATCAAGTAAAAGCTTGCACAGTTGACATGACTCCTTACATAAAGCAAAGTTAAAAATCTATTTGCCAAAGTGTTTTTATTGCCTTCCCTCTTCCCGCAGGTATATTAAGTCTCTTACTACAGCCACAAAAACCACAGAGGCAGAGATATCCAACTTCTATCATAAATATACCAATATCCCCCAAACATTTAGAAGCAGTATGCTAAACATATCTTCCACGTAGGTGACTGCAAAAAGTGGTTTCTAAACTAAAAAGACAGAGTCATAAAACTTTCACTTCTAAGGCACTGATTTAATTTCCATAGTTCTCCATAGGTGTAGCAATCACTACTCTGTGCCTGTTCCTTATAAAAAAGATTACCACTATTAAACAAAGTCAGTCACACATCTGCTGTTCTTTAATATTTTATTTTTTTTTTAAATGAGAAACAAGGTTTTTCTAGGAATTTTAAATTGTCTACTTGCTTGGAAAACTGTGGTTACAATAATTTATTTGTTCAAAATATTCATCATCTGCAACTGAATCCTGAGGGTTCTTATACAACCAACTACTGGCAAAGTTGTAGAAAGTTCTGTCAAACTTCACAAAGACTGAAGAACACTGAAGTATACAACAATGCAGATCTACTTTTCTTGAATCCTAAACCTGTAAATAAAACGTCAACATAATATATTTACCTTTTATTTCTTATTAATCAGTTTCTAGCTCTTGGGGGTTGATAAAATTGTTGAGTAGGTCGTGTGGACCGTCTTGGCTGACCGTCACCTCCTCTGCGGAATTCTAGAGTTTGCTCATATGTTTCTTCTTCCTCATCCTGCAGGTAAACAGCATTCTTTTAAATGGAAGTGTAGGTAAATGCATTATACATGAGTAGGTATATGCATACATAGATAGACACAACACATACACACACACACGTATGGATGAATGCATGCACACATAGCAACGGCTGCTTCTGTGCTTAATAAAGTAAGTGAGATAACAGGGGTGGGTTTCTAAAACGCAAGAAAGCTAACAAAAACAAGATGGAGAATCTCAAAATTCAGTCCTCATGGCAGCAGCAGAAGTTATTAAATATTTGCAGAAAAAAAGCATATATATTAAAGCAAAATTATTTTCCAAGAGTCATACAGGCAGCAAACTCAAGAAGCAAGATAACCTCAATAACATGCCAGAGCAAGAGAATTATCAGCTTTGGGCAGTTTACAAATGTGTGTGGAATAAAATAAAAGTTTTAAAGTTATACACAGTTCAACCTTGGTTTATTTAATATCCTAATACTACACTGTAGCAGACACCAGGTCCGGAGGGAACATGCTGTAAGAAATCCACTTTTGCGAAAAAGTACTGAATATACAATTTTTAATTCCTTTTCACTCACAACATAGGAACACACACAAATACAAACCAAGAGCATTGAATGATTCATTAACAGTTTGTCAACACGTCCAACACCCAGGAACTGTCTTACAGCACAGCATGCGTATAACAAACAGTAAACAAGTCACAGCAGTAAATTATTTCACTCAGAGACAGAAAGGAAAATCTACAGCCTAAGTTTCTTTCTGTTGTGAAAAGTCAGATCTTGACTCAAAAAGTGCCCGTTTCTGAATCACCCTACATACCAATAAACATGCATTTTTAACATAAGAGACAACCACATTCCTCATGGCAAGGTCTCCTATTTACAGGGCATGTGCGTGGTCACAGCTAAATTTCCAGAACAACAGATTAAGCTCTACTACAGAGAGTCTGCAGTAACTGTAGAAGAAAATAGATTTCAACACAATTGAATACAGCATAATTGAATTATATTTAGTTTCACTGTAGCCAGAGGCTGAGAACCATGGAATTCTGCCATAAAACTTACTTTTCTCGGTGTACCACTTTTGCTGCTTGCAGCACAATCAATTCCCTCATATAAAGAGGTTGAGAGACGCTGATTAACAAACAAAAAAAAGGCAGATGTCTACCCCTAGTACAAACCTTTAACTCAGCATATAAAGTGATCTCCCATCACTGACAACGCAAGCTGTACTAGCACCAAAATGCTATGTTAGATGCCTGAAGTGTTGTGAATACCTTCAGCTCTTTCGGTATACTTCAAAAAACCTGAATAGCTGAAAATTATTCCACATTAATTGCCAAAAGAGTAAAGAAAGGCGCAATTGAAAGTTTTCTTAGAATACTTTGCCAAAGCTTCGGTCTAACATAAAAGAGCTCACTCTTCAAGAATAAACTGGTGAACTTTCATGTGCTTGGTATCTGGATTTCTCCAAAACTGGAAAACTAAATGGCACATATGCATGACTGAAAATTCAGCAATGCATACTGGTGTTTTCAAGAGACTGTAGTGAATTAGACATAAATATTCTCTTGGTAGTCTGCTCAAGAACAGAAATTAAATAGTTTAGTACATTGCATCTCACCTGTAACAGTCACCCTCTTTCTGAGAATAAGTACATTGGAGCAGATTTCTAGTGCAGCAAATCTTCATCAAATCTCAAAGTTAATGTTGTTGATCCTTGGAATTCAGTAAAATCAAATTAAAACTATAATTTGTCTTACACATTTCTATGTTAGTGTAGTTGTCTTTACACACAGAATGAAGAGTTTCAGATACATACAATCCAATTCAAGTATTTTTATTACAATAGGCCAGAGTGAAATATGAAATCACATCCACTTTCTTAAGGCTCTGAATGAAATAAAAGCAAGCAATGAGACAAATGATAATAAGAATGCACGAGCAACAGAACACCTTTCAACTGTTCCCCCGTTCTTCTCTATGCCCAGTGGCTCCTCACAGAGTTACTGAACATCTTGTTGAAGTCTGCCATCTTCACACCAGATGACACACTGGCATCTGTTTCTTGGGTCTTACCTATTCACATTTGATCCTAACTGGATCTAACATTCTCCAAAATAACAATTTGCCAAACCATATCTTTATTAAACACTGTTTCTTGCTTTGCTCCTTTTGGTCCACCATTCTTGATCACTGACCCTCAATCCACCACTGCTGATCTTGCACCCTCTTCCTCTTGCAATTTCACTTTATTTCCATCTTCAGGATTTTTTCTGGATTCATCTTTATCTCAGTTTACTTTAAAATCTCTCTACCCCACGCTCAAAATTTCCATCCCTCTTCTCAAACAGCATCCACCCTTTGCAGGCAAAACTTCGTATCTGTAATGTTCACTTCCTTGCTTTTTCTGTCCTTCAACCTAAAAACTTCATCCGTCCACGCTTCCGCCATTATAACTCTGCAGTCAACCAGGTCACACATCTTGCCACCAACTCTATTTCTCCAATCGGTCCTGCTGCTTGCTTTCAATTTATCAGTTGCTTGTGACTCATTCTAACTTATTCCATTTCCTACTACTTTATCCATGTAAGATGTAGATTACATTTTACAAAGCAAAGGTGAACACAAATCTCTCTTAGAGCACTTTCATTCTCATTCTATTACCAGCAGAGGTTTCATATTAGTACACTACTCCAAAAACTTACATATTTTATTACCTCCATCCTTCAGCTTATTATTCATTATTTAGCTAATATTTCAGGATCCAGGACTGAGTTTTCTAGTACTTGCACAATGTCCACCAACAGCTACTCTGAGATTAAATGATACCACCAAGCACAACTGCGAAACATAGCAATAACTGGCAAATCCATACGAAAACACAAGGAAAGGTTTATAACACAAACAATGAAATGTACAAAGAAATTATTGCAGTAACAGATTACAATGACATGAGAGAGACCGTGGAGGATGTCAGCATTCTTTAGGTATTTAAAATGAGATGGTCCACCCAAGTGACTACCAGCATGTGTTTACATAAAATAATTAAACGGATTTCATAGCTGCAGAATAAAGTTAAAAACCCAGCATTTAACCCAGCATTTAACATACTTTCACAACCGATTTACTCTTAAAGGTAACTATATTAGAGCAGAATAAATTTATATTTCATTAAAAACTTTCTCATTGAATTTCAATTGCAACACTTCTTTCAGTGCATTTGAAAGAACTGTTCAGAAACTTTTTTTTTTTAAATACAGTCCTTTAAGTGAATACTTACTGTATAACTTCTGAGATCAATGAATAGGTGGATGACAGTAAAGAGCAGGACAGAATTTATGCATTACACACAAAAGCTTTGCTGAATGTTCTGCTCGCATATATTTAGGATGCAGCTGCAAGTCACATCCGAGCAGCTCCAACAGTTTGCAACCTACACAGCAGTTACCTCTGACTATTCCTGCTTATGAACAGAAATTTCTGCTCTGTTCACTGGGCCCTTCTGCTCAGGCTTTTCAGTTATAGCTCTCTGTGGGCTACTAAGGGTTAAGCACCAGAACCTGTGCAAGGAGGCATGCAGGAGCAATGTGGGGCCAGGAACCACAGAATGAAGAAGAGACAGAAGGCAAAGAAAGCAGAAGACATTTTCCCTTTCAGTAATGTCAAACCACTGATTCAGTTTAAGCTGTAGTTTTAACTTCAACCACATACCCAACGTATGGAAAACTTGCTGGACTCAGCACAAAGAAAGAGTGCTTGCTTGCTTGCAAAATGAACTTCTCTTTCATGTGCTGTGCACTTCAACTCCCATTTCCCGCTCCAGATTTCATACCTCTGTGCAGGGCCCACTATGCTGGCAACAGCTGTCTCCTCCTGTTAACACACCAAGTGATGCCTTGTTTTTCTGGGTAAATTCCTTTCTTCACTTGCTTTTTTCACCTAATCTTCCAGTGTTGATCTCCTTGCATATTTTAATCTTTGATTTTTGCAGTTTTTACTTACCCATACTTGTAACAATCGAAAATAAACTCTAAGCTTTTCCAGGCATATTAAGAAAAACCCCAAACAAACACAAATCCCAACCACGCTACGGCCATATTGAAAAAATTCACAAGTTTCCCAGAAAAAGCTGAACTTACATATTTAAATTGCAATATACAACATATGCCATATTTTAAAGAAAAAAATAATTGACTAAAGTGTCTACAGTATTCCCTTAAACTTTTATGTTATCTGAATATTTAAATGGATTCTTAGAACTCCATAACAAAGAAGAATGAAAACAGTATTTTATGTAAAAAATAGTCAGTCATTTAAAAAAAGCTCAAGTGAAGTTATACAATCTCAGACCACCTTTAGGACATAATTTCAAAAATTACTATCAAATGAGATGTGAAAATTCCAAGTAAATTATCATGAATACAGAATTTTCAAGGATCTTAACCAAGTACTGACTTTATGAGAAGCACACTTGGTTAAGTGTCTGTTACAGAGTAATTCAACATATTTGCTCTTGATCAATTTTCTTTGCAAGTTAAGCTTGTTAGTTAAAATATCAGTTCCTCTCAGAGTAATCCTTGTGAGCTTGCAGATGCTCACAATTTTTTTTTCACTGTACACAACACATCTGTATTAGACTGGGCCTACGGCCATACAAATTTCTGAATTAAATTGTGAGAAGGAGAAGTAGGATTCAAGGTTATACTGCTAGACTTGCACAGAGCTGACCCGTCACTGCTGTCACATAATTAATATAAACTCTTAGCCCTAATTATGTGCCTTTAAAGAAGTCAGGGTGGCAATACACATTTTTAGAAAAATACACTTTTAGTATGCTTGCACATATCATGGAAGACATTGCAGTGATGTATCACTGATGACTAAAAGTACACATAACTAATCGTAAGGATATGGCCATGTTTAAATAAAAATGTTATTAAATATTTACAATGTAGCAAATACATGCTGAAGTTTCTAAAATTAACTTTTAATATATCATTTGGAATGTTAATGATAAGATCCACAATTATTATTGCTACTTAACTCTTGCCTGGATATTTTGAAGTGTATCATCATACCACAACTAAATATTTTTATAAGCGAAACAACTTAAGTAAAGCAATCAACTGTGTGACACCCTTAAATTTACAACCTAATTCTGACATGTAGGCTGTACTGCCATGGACAGTTGCACTAGAGTAATGTCTGGCTTTTGCTGAAACTTTTCCTTTCTCTTCTCCTGCACCTTTTTCATCACTCTTCTTTCCACTTTTCCTTTCTCGCTCAGGCATACAGTTACAACCTTAAACTAATGCAGGTTCAAAATGCAGAACGGTCAGGATTAAGGAGGAAGAACTGCTTCCCTCTCTCAAAGCCGACAGCTAGTCGTCAGCCCAGTCCACCAAATCACACTTTTAGTCACTCTTCATAAATTCTTTTTCCATTAAAATAATCTTAGGAATGTGCAATTAGCCTGGCCTTATTCAAATATTATGAATCTGTGAAACAGATTTTGACATTAGAAACAATTAATCAAGAACAATTAAAAGTATCTCCGAGGAGGATAATAACTTACAAACTGATGTGGAACTTACAGCTTCTTACCAAAGAGTGTGCGTGTTTGTGCGCACGCATGTCATAGAGAACAGTCCTAAAGTTACTATTTAAACGCAGACTTAAAACAAAACCTACTCAGGACTTCGACATTTTTTAGTTAATCTCCAGCTATCATCCATGTCCTTCTAATGCAGATTCATTTTTGTAGTATAGAGTTCAGTTTTTTGTGGTTTTACATCTCTTAGTAAACACGACCTGCTCCAATTTTTTATAACCTAAACACCATGATAGTTTTCAAAATTTAAAATAATTTTAATGGATTTTAAGCAAACTCAGAACTTGACACAGATTATCCAGATTTCTAATTAACTTTAAATTAAGCTAAAGAACAAAACCATTAACTTCTGATAACACTGGTAACTTTACACGTCACTTGTGAAAATAAAGTGACAGAAAAGCAAAGACAATTAAAAAAATAAAAAAACTACCTCCTCCTTCTTCAATCATGAATGAAAGGGAAAAAATTCACAAGACATATGAAAGGCAATACGCATTTTCTAACTCACTAGACCAGAACAACGACATTCAAGCTACATTCTTTCTTTCATCCTTCCCCATTAGGTCTGTCTTTCTCCACGTTCATATTTCTAGGTATCCAGATATATTTTACTGAGGTGACAAAAAAAGAGCTAAAATAAGCACTTATCTTCTGTATTGGATGAGAAACATTTTGATATTCAGACTATTCATTGAAAAGTGTATAGAAGACCTATAGAACACCAAGACTACATCTGTAAATTATTCAAACAAATGCAAAACAAAAATCCCAAAACAGAAAATATTCACACGTGCTTTTTCTAACTTTTCTCTCTCACACTGAGAAAGTATTTTTTTAGTGTTGACTTCTGGATACAACCATCAAGTTGGTGAACTATGAGACATTTAATCAATCGACTAACCAGGTTCTACTGTAATGTATGGAAACAGCTGCATGGTTCTAAAACAGCAAGAAGAAACAAAATAGGAAGTAAATGAAAACATCCCATACACTGGAATTGTTTGCCCTTATTGTCTAAATGGAATTTTTTAAAAGCAATGCACTTTTATCCTGAATTAGGAAGAATCCGTAGGTCTGCTCAAAAAGAAAACATTTTAATTTTAAAATAAGTTTCTATCAAGAACTTTTAATTCAACCTAATTTTAAATTTCCTCTAATAGTATAACCCTGAGGAAATTTGACTTTGGCCACTTCCAGTAAGGAAGCTCATTTCCATCACCAGCAGGGACTACATAGGACTTCAAAGATATTTCTTACCAACTGCATTGGTACATTGGCACTATTTTCTGTATGAAAAGGATGTGTAGGATAACAACAGTAAAGGATTTATAGAGTATACACATTCTTCTCCCACTTGAAAGTCACAAGCCTATAAGCATCTAGCTACATATGGGACATTACAAGCATTAGATAATTAGTACGGGTGACATACACATATATAAAAATGTATATACTACAGGTATAGTACTCCATATGTAACTCTGATTTGACTTTGACATCAAAACCACCAATAGCTTTGCTGAAGCTTTTAGCTTTAGCTTCACTATAGTAAAATGTTCTATTATACTATACAACATAAGACAGTAGTGCCAGAAATTGCAGTGTTACAGAAACTGATTTACTGCAAAATCTTAACATAACTTTAATTGTCTTTCACGGGATACAATTGACTTGCTGTATTGTACTGCATGATTTACTAAAAACCTCCTGAGACTTTGAACTGCAACTACACAACTACTGTTTGTTGCCATTCTACATACAGCCAGAATAATTCCTACCCATTTACATAACACTTTAACCTACTATACCGGTGTCCTCTTTCTTCTACTGTTTCTCAATCTGTATGTGATTTTTATGTACTATACAAATAAAACACTACATTTTACTTTCAAGGTCTGTTTAAACCATTTTATGCAACAGGGAAATTCAGTTAATGGTTTCCCCAATGTGGGAGTAGTCAAATTCTAAAGTTACTGATAAACAAACTTGCTGTAATGTCATTTAAAAAAACCCAACAAAATATAAAAGACATACACAAACTATTTGTTTCCCTTCTTTACACTTAGAAAAAGGAATTGATCCTTATGAGGGTATGTCTAGGTCTCTGCTGAGCACATACAGGCCACAAGTAAATATGTTCCTAACCATGGTACGTAAAAATAGGTGGCATGGAGCTATGCCATAAAATCTATTGCTTTTTCATTTTGAAAATAAAAATTTTAAAATGATCGTTCCCTGAGCAGTCTTTTCTTTAGCATCAGAAATAAATGAATGATAATAAAACTTTTGTTGACTTTCACTAGTCAAACACCAGAAATCAAATAATTTTACATTTTCTTAGCCCTTTTTTGTAAAACTCTACAAAGTATTCTTCAGGGCCAGCAACTAAAGCCTTAATATACAGCAATTTAAGATATCAGATTACAATAAATGTTTCAGTAGTCCTGAAAAAAATGGATATGCACTATTAACATCTTTAATTAGACTTATCTAATTTTTCCTCTACTGAAAATACAAGCTGAGACAGCAGCAACCGAGTGGAGCTGGGCTTGTTTAACCTGAAAAAGAGAAGGCTGAGAGGGGACCTTATAAATGCTTCTAAATATTTTCAGGGTGGGTGTCAGGAGGATGGGGCCAGACTCTTTTTCAGTGGTGCCCAGCGACAGGACAAGGGGCAATGGGCACAAACTGAAGCTCAGGAAGTTCCAGCTGAACATGAAGAACTTCTTCACTCTGAGGGTGATGAGCACCAGAACAGGTTGCCCAGAGAGGCTGTGGAGTCTCCTCTGGAGATATCAAAAACTTGCCTGGACAAGGTCCTGTGCAGACTGCTCTAGGTGACCCTGCTTTGGCAGAAGGGCTGGATCAGATGATCCAGAGAGGTCCCTTCCAATCCCTGCCATTCTGTGATTCTGAGTGTTAAACAGCTAATTTTTAAATGATTGTGTTACGACAATATACATCTCGAGTTTTGAGTGAAGCAATAAACATTATATACCAAGTGACAGAAAAATTGTAGATTCTCCAGAAAAATCAAGAAATGGAAAACCGATGGATGGACAAGGAAAAGAATTACATATTTAAATCTGGACCACTAAAAGCAACACAAGAGTTAACTTGGAATCAGACATTTTTCTGTACTTCATTGCCTTTCTTCAACTCTGAAAGCAAAGCACTCATTTATTTTCCAAACAGACTACATGTCAGTTATATTGCCATAAAACTAGGATAATGTAAGCCTGGGGTATGATTATCCCACAGACATTTTGCTAGCTTATCTGTTCCCCTTAAGGGTATTGTACAGGTTATTCATACTTGCAGTCATTCCCATGGCACATATTAAAATAAATGTGCAACTCTTCTTGTGAGGTATGTGCTTGAAACAAACATTCCCACCTGCAAGTTGTCACCATGTTCTTAACAGAAAATAGTAATGAATTTTAAAAGTTCCTTAGAAATACATATTTAAGCCATTCACACCATATCCCCAAAACAAAACAGAAATACAAACTTCTATTAGTAAAAGCTTTTTCACATTGAGTAGTATCAATATCAAACTATAAATATTTAAAGGTTTCTTCTAATAATTTTAAAAAGAAAAGTAGATACACTGATGTGAGAACTGCTATGTAAATAACACGCGAACAGAAGACACATCAAGTTTTCTCAATTCAGCAAGAAGAAAGCCACAAACTAGAAGTAGCGATGTTTTCAACAAAACACATGAATTTAACAATCTGCAATCTGTAACAGTAACCACTGTAAGGACTTATGTGCCATAAGCAATAATGTTACTATAAGGAGTAACTGTGTCAGTTTTTGGAAACCAGAAGCAATTCAGGCCCCATCTCCATCCCTTATCCCATACACAACTCTTAACCCTTCCCTCTCCCTAGCTTATTCCTTTTTTTTTTTAGTAAATAAAATTCATCTAGTCTTTCAGAACATCAAGTTGAATGAAGACCTCTCGAAAGGTCTGGTTTACATTGGTAATGCACACTCCTAAACATACAGCCAAAAGGAACACTTGCATAGACTTGGGAAAAAAATTCAGCATTTGGTTTCCTTGCACTAAGTGCACCCGTAACCAAAACCACACGCATCCATATTAGTGAAAAAAGTATTTGGTTTATTGCTGGTATTATTTTAGTATGTAATCAGAAAATTCAGCCAACAAAAAAATTCAGAAAGAGAACACTAAGTGATAGTATGAGAAATTATCTAATGCTTTACTGTTAGGGCACAAAACCGTTATCAAAAACTAAACAGGGAAGCAGTCAGTTTCAGTGACACTTTAGGTGAAACAGAATGCTGTGTGCACACACCCACCCACGACAAAATTTGGCATAAAATCCCCAACATCAAACATACACACGTATATCCAGTAAACAAACACCTATGTGATTTTACTTGTGAATGACCAATTGCACAAAAATATTTAGAAAGTAAAACACGGCAAAAGGTATTTAAATAAATATACAGAAAAATTTTAAACAAACAAATATAACCAACTCCTAACTATAGAAAACCAAACCAAAACTGCTTACAGGTGGTGCACAGACACAGCAATTTAAACAATTCTTAAAAATTAAACTGCCCATGAAGCCACTCAGAACAGCCCCATATAAACAGAGTATCTTAATGTCAGTCAGGACCTCTATATTACATATACACTATAAGCTTACATTTAAAAAAAAAATATACAACAAATTGCAACTATTTTTTCAATTATTAGCCACTATTTAAAAAAAAAAAATAGACCATGTCATCCTGAAAGTTTTACAACAGGTTCAAGAAATTACCATGGGCAAAATATAGTTATAAACATTAGGAACTTTTTAAACTGTTCCAGGATAGAAAAGAGCTCTAAAATCTAAACCTCAACACACTTTTAGGTCTACACATAATTAGTCAGTAATTTAGGACCAAAATAAAAAAAAAAAACCCAACGCTTTTTTATGTGTAGGAAAAGCAAAAGCACTCCATAATAACCCCCCCCCCCCC
>Ga0065711_1001848_pt1 | contig 46261 bp, 28 predicted proteins | sample Hoacrofraction12_FD_59098 | JGI IMG/M metagenome (GOLD analysis project Ga0065711, IMG submission 59098) | Hoatzin crop microbial communities from Cojedes, Venezuela - Epithelial fraction 12 v2 (version 2) | ecosystem: Host-associated > Birds > Digestive system > Esophagus > Crop | place... | reverse complement strand
ATAATTTGGTACAGGACTGTCTTAGCCCCAAAACGCCCCCCAGACAGCTGACCCCCCCCCCCCCAGTCCTATCACACAGCTGGGCACAAACAAAGTAAAAACAAGCGGATTTCTTTTTTTAAAATGTGGGGAAAGGCCACCTCTCCTCCTTTCAGATGTTTTTAATGTATTTTCAACTTTTAAATGCAACCTTTTGATAGCAGTAACCTACATTTAAAAACCCGTCACCTCTCATTGTGAGGCAGCTTTGGGAAACCAGGCAGGCAAGCCATTTTCAGGCTACACAATGCTACCAACTGTTTAAAAAACAAATTAAAGGAAACGAAAATCAGTAACTGAGCAGACTGACGTGCTGCTTGAGATTAATGGAGTCCTGGTCTCTTGGTTAATAGAAATAAATCCTATACACAAATACCAGTGAGGGTCATGGCACAATTCAGCACCATTCCCATGTCAAAAAGCAACTATGAGGAACTCACTGGTGTATTTTGGTCAGCTGCAATGAGCATTCCTGTTTACCATCCACACACACTTATGCGAAGGCTATGCCTGGGCTGAAATTCTAAACACAGAAACTGGAACATGAAAAAAATAGCAACATTTTTAAAGATTATTTGCTGCAGAAGTCAGTGACTTTCACAAGAACATTCAATAGCAAAATCTGTCAGGAGATGGTAAGTGGCAAATCCTGATTAGCTAAAATAATCAGCATTTCACTAAAAGGAAATACCCAAAGGAAAATAAAACTATTCAGGAGATTTTCTCTTTTCTGGTGAAAAAACACATATGTTTTATTTTCAGTTTGTTCCACCAGAGCAGAGGAGAGAGAGAAAGAGATAAATGAAAGATGAGAGCCATAATCCATAGGAGCACTCGCAGACTTCCACAGATAGTGAAATTTAACATTGACAGATACGACAGCAACTCATCTCAGACTCTAAGCTTCGCTTTGGAATTGGGGACAGCGCTAAAAAGAATAGGGATAAAGAACTTGTATCAGCCTCTGCTGGTGAGAGGCAAGGTGTAAAAATAGCCTGTAAGCACTGTAAACCAAGAAGGAAAAACCTCTGTAGCCACCTTCTTGCCATTTTATTCTTTAAATTGTTGCTGTTACAGCAGAGTGGACTTTAAGTTTAGTGCAAACTACAAAATCTCCACAATCACCTGGACGGTTGTACAGACCGAGGAAATCCACTGCACTACGTACAGAGGGGGACCAGTGCAGCTGGGCAACGAGCTCCGAATACACTCCAACTCCCCCTGCTACAACTGCATCAGAGAACCGGTGTCACAGCCAGGGACCCCTCCAGCTCACCGCTGGTCACCCGCTGCTGCCAGGTCCCACGGGACACATGCTGCCCGCCATCACAAGCGGTGTCACAGCCAGGGACCCCTCCAGCTCACCGCTGGTCACCCACTGCTGCCAGGTCCCACGGGACACACGCTGCCCGCCATCACAACCGGTGTCACAGCCAGGGACCCCTCCAGGTCACTGCCAGTCACCCACTGCTGCCAGGTCCCACCGGACACACATGCCCGCCATCACTTGGACCAACCTCAGCACCAAAGCATTTAGAGTCACAAGAGGGAAACGCCAGCAAATCCTGCAGAGGGGAAAGCAGACATGCGGCGATGAAGGGGCTTCCCCTAGCAAGCCACTAATAACGCCAGCAGCGCCTGAGCAGTGCCTGAGCGCTACAAGATCACGCATCCTCTGCACAGCTACGTCAGATCCTTCTTACCTTGCTGCTTTTACTGATGGAAACAACCTGCAAAGCACTGCTGCCCACCTCTAACACCGCACATCAACTACCTGCCTTTTACACCAGCTAACTGCTTCTTTGTTTTAAACGGGCCCACTCTTCAGGACCAGGATCCAAGCTTCTGGAGCCTCGGTACTGGATCACCGTTATTCGCACCACAACACCAAGGCACTCCTGGGTTCAGTGGCTGCAGAGGGCTCAGGGACAGTCAAATAACCTAGGGAGACCCGGGACAAAGGAATGAGCATTCAGGCCTGGCTTAGTGCTGCGCCGCATCATCACGGCAAGGATGACTACATCATCATTTAACGAATTCAGGACGGTGCACACACTCCTACCACGGGGCCTTCGGCGCTACTAAGAACAGGATAAAACCCCACAAAAGCGGGCAACGCATACAACAGTGGTGTACGTAGCAAGCTCCTCTTCTGCTGCTACAGCATACACTTTGGCATCATTCCCCAGTCAAATCAACAACTCCAAGCAGCCATCCCAATCTTAAAATTGTTCTCTTCAATAAAAAAGGGAACAAACGAGAAAATGCATAGAAGATTTCCAACTTAATTTTGTAAACACTAAGCAGATGAATAGGCAAGACTCCAGAAATTTATAAACACTGATCTAGAGAAGGTATCCCCAGTACTTTAGAGCATCCTGAAACAGATGATTGTAGGTCCTAATTAGTACTTTCAATGTGTATGTATGTATCTATATATATACACCAAACATTGTTGTTTATATATACACACTTAAAACAATTTAGCTGAAATCACAGATTTTTTCACATACTTCTTGAGCTGAAGAGATTTCTTTTATCATTTTGCTGTATTTTAACAATATATTCACTACAGAGCAGATTCATAATTAAAAGCCTTTAATTAAAGAAGATTAATTAAACATGAGATAAGCACAAATACTAAACAAACTACTTCAGAGAAAATCCAGAGTCTGACCTACCAAAATGACTTTATATGCAATTACACATGCTGTGAATTACTGTTTGTAGATAATTGACTTGGCTGTCTTCTTCAAGTCAGCCGACCACATACTAAAGTTAAATAACATCAAACCAAAAAAAGAAGTTAGGGCTGATTAGACTTGCAGTTAAATGCGTTCAGTTTTTATATATTTCAGCATTAACAGATTACTGATTCAAAATCCTTTACCAGTGGACCCTTATTATAAAGAATACTTCCAGCATATTTCTGAAGCTAGCTTTCAACCTTCAAAATAAAAGATACTACCTTATCTAGAGATTTCTCCACAATTTACCTAATTTCCTTAAAACTACTTCTCAGAGAATGATCCCACTCCTAGAAATATAACTAGCTTTATGTATTGTTGACTCTTAGATACATTTCCTAGAGTATTTTAATATGTTCTTGCTGTACGATACCGTAGAAGTAAAATGACTCATTTTTTGAGGAAAGGCTGCTTAACCGACTGAGCAAAGAAAAGGCAACGCATAGGTCCTACACGTAGTGAGGGAAAATTTTAATTGCTTTTGAGATCTCTGGCATGATTCTACCCAGTAGACAGGGTCAGACCAGCTTTGCACCCAAACACACACACACTATACTCCACAATGTCAAAGAATGAAGTAAAGCAATATGAGGGGGGCTTACTGGCGACATTTCAAGAGATATCTACATTCATTTCCAAACACATTCACAGTTTCACAGCCATCAGTGGGAACTGCAAGTGCACCCAGGGAAGAGGGTCACACAATTCAGAAAGCTTTCACAAAGGGAGTGGAAGCCCTGGAAACATCAGAAAATGAAAAACTTCATTAACTTCTAATTGATCTCTTAAATTCAAGTGTGAATACTTTTGATAAACCTACACGGACTAAGAATTTTGGTTCTCTGCAACCTTAGATTTCAGATGTAACAAAGCTGTCAAACGCAAGCCATCTAGCCTGTTGGAGGGGGGAAAAAGAAAAATCAAAAACCTCTACTACTTCAGTGAAAATTGTCTGGGTTTGGATGTTTGCCAGAAAGGTGTGGAAATGACAGGTTTACATTTTTAGCACCCTTTTCCCCTAAGCAATAAGCGAACAGAAACCAGAGCAGGGATGAATTCCACCAGCAACAGAAACTGAAGTTCTAATTATAGTCTCCAAGGCAGACGCTACTCAGAGGTAGTCTGCCAAGACTTCTTTCATTAGTGAAATAACCTCAAACTCTTTCAAGAAGTGTAATCTATAAAGACATATGGAAGAACAGAAGGCAGTTTTAAATAGCTTTAATAGACAGTTGTCTAATTTATTTATTTTTTTAAATGAAAGACACAAATAATCTTTTCAGAAGGTTGATGTTCATGGAAGAAGCAAGCCAGAGAAGAATGAAAGTCCTGGAGTGAAACTGCAATATACCTCATCGGCTTACAGAAGAGTGCATACACATGTATTTGCCGCATGACATTTAAACCAAACTGCCAGGATGATGACATTTAAAAGCACTTGAGACCAAACTCTGCTCCATCGAAATTTTTGATTGCTATTGACTTCCAGAGCCAAAATTTCACCATCAGCACGTACAGCATGGGCACTGAGTAAAATGAACACAAACACAAGGTTCATTAATAAAGTCAATGGGGGAATGTATACAACATTGGTTTTTCCCCTGTTACCTGGTCGTGTATGTAACTTCAATTTGAAGCACGGTCAAATTATAGGCATGAGCCTATAAAGTCTGTAGAAATCTAAACTGCTTAAATGTGACATTAGTTCTTCCAAATTGTGTATGTTCTAAGGGCATTATTTGGTTTTTGAGCTACTTTGAAATCCTGATGACAAGTATTGAGGACACTTTATTTCCCCCTCACTGAGTGCTGAATTAGCCTGCTTACTAACGTTTGAAAAATTACTGTCAAGAAACAACAGTAACTGAGATATGACTGCTATTTTCTATTTCTTCTTTATGCAAATATTTTCAAAATTGAAAATACTGCATGTGAGCTAAAAATAAATTGACTTGGTGATCAAAACCGTGCTTTATAAGATAGGCTGCTGATGATCTAACGTAAATATTCATTTAAAAGAGGAGGAAATGTTTTCCTTGTGTCTAGACACATCACTACTGGATCAGTTAGGAGCGTCCATCCCTTCCTGTATATGCCTGTACAGCATGTTTTCTTCAATGTAAAGAGATATATGCTGTATTCTTACTGACTTCTTAACAGCTGTAGTAACATCGATTATATTTGTGAGAAGAGATCCTTGTACAGGCCAAGCAAGTATGGGTAATGCTGACTCGTAATTGCAGGCAAAATGTAAATGAACACAGCCTCGTATCAGGTTCTTAAACACTCCTACATGCAGTCTTCTAAGCATAACAAGCATGAGGGCAAAGTTTATCCATAAACACCATTTTACTGGATGGCTTCAAAGAATAATAACAGCTATTTTGTAAAGCTTGTGTAAATTACTAAAACTCCAGGAAGAAAAATATGCTACACTAAACCATCGCCAAAAAATAATCACCCATCATCAAATACATGTTTGAAACTGATGAAGTACTACCTCCAAGTAATAAAATAATGCTTACAACAGTCTGCAAACAGCAATGAGCTCTCAGTCTCAGGTGAGTCAATGCCACTGCTTTGCCTCAGCTATTGCTTCTACCCCTAGTACAGAGAAACTTTCTCCTTTTTATTACAATTATTGAAAGAACTCTTACCTCTCCATCTCGTATTCTTTCATACCTGCTTTTACTGCCTTCATTACCTGTAAGATACATATTAACATGGGACATTCATGGCAGGAGAGAATCTCATATTTAATAAATTTACGACTCATGACTGAATATCTCCAGAGGAACCTATATTACAAAAATATCATCTGCACTTCATTTAAATTTACATCAGCAGATGCATCTTAAAACTACATTAGAAATCAAACTCAATTTAATCTTTATAAATGCTTGCAGTCTCCAGCAGTTTAATTGCCAAACTACTATATCCTAATGAAGTACAGCTCATCAAAATACCAACACTTAATTCTGAAAGCTCTGGTGAACTTGGCAGCAAGTCCTTTTGTTTTACTTCTATGAAACATCAGCAAAATGAAACTGTGAACTGGAATATACTACAAAGGGAGATTCTCTTTTATCCTTTGCAATCTGAAAACTACTAGAGTTACGCTGTTTTACAACCCATAAATCTGATTTTTGTTCTCAGATGTGCTGGCAATGTGCACCAGTTTTATTCCTTTGCCTGTTTCTGTATTACTAAAGTTCTGGGCAGCTGCTCTGTGGAAGAAATTCTCTCAGATGTGGTAAGATTATTCAAGGATGATGAAAGATCAAGGAGAATAAATGCAAATGACTACCCCTAAACTTTGCAATTACACCACATTCACTCCAAAACATCTTTACACTTCACAGTGCAGAAATCCGAGGAGCAGGAGCAAAGACAATGGTTGAGTCCGTAACCTCATCAGCTGCTTTTACCTAAACTCCCTCTGGTCATCGCTCAGAACTCATGGCATCTCTGCATCGCTGTGGGGAGTACAGGACTGACACCCGAGTTAATTCTGCCATCAGTACCAGCAGAGCAACACGACTGCACTGGTACAGTGCTGGGCTCAACCTGAGTAGCCTTGCTGAGAGCCTGGATTTCTCTTTGCCACAGTGCTATGCCAAACGAATAGCACCGTGAAGCACTGTGCAGGGGGACATGCCCATCTCCGAGAAGCAGCCTCAGGAATCCTTGCACTATCCTCTACTGTGCATGGAAACACTCCTGCAGTTTGTAAGGATCTGGAGAGAGTAACCTGCTAGTTAAACTTCTCACAGCTGTGCATGCTGATGTGGGCCAGAATAATAATCTTCTTGATCTCTTGTTTCTCCATCACTATACAGGTACTTGTGCACACAGGACTGAGATTGCAAGCAGGTCACCTTCTGCTGAGGCTCCAGCTCTTATCCAAAACCACACTTGATTTCTCACACATCACAAATGCACCAGTGAGTTCAAGGACAATACAAGGTATATTACTGGGCTGTAATAGGAGGGATATTATCCTCTTATTTCTATCCAGCCTTTCCATTATTTTATTACTAAGCAATTTAGGGTTGCTGGGAACATTTTCTGAGTACCACTGCTACACTAAGAGCAAAAATTATTAACAGTAAAGGATCCATTACCTCTTTATGAGCTTCACTGGAGATTTTATTGGTGTAGCGCAGAACTTCCAACTCCATGTCTGTCTTAATCACACGACTTAAAGAAAAGTAGAACAGATACCAGGTTAGGTTGCAACTTCACAGCTTAAGAATACCAAATAAAAAGAAAAAGAAAATTATATGCATCACCTATGGTAAAATTGATCAAGTACACCTCACGAGCTATTACACCAAAAGAGCTATTACAGTATTCATGACAGCAAAGTTTTGTTGGCATTGATTCACCATTAGCAAAACAATCTTAGAAAGGGAAGTCACAAGCATTTCAAACATCAGCCTGCATTATTTTACTACTAATAAACAAGTGGTCCAACCAACATTTTTTCAACTCATTCTACAACACATTAGGAACAAAAGCAATGTATTTCTGCATTTGCCATGGCTCAAACACTACTTCAAACGGAACATTTCTGCAAGAATACTTCATTTACTTTTTAAGCACAATTTGAAACTAGTTTACATAATGAAATTCCCAGAGCTCCAGAACTTCTCTTCAGCACAATCCCAACTCCCATCTATTTGCAATACCTCAAAAGGTGGAGGGAAGGGGGGTGTGAAGAAATGCTAATTCTGTTTGGTATTAAAAAACCCAAATCATGAAATTCAGAAAACACAGCAGCAGTAGTTACAGTCACAATGTCCATTCTCTTTCACATGCTGCTGGAGGAAAAAATCTAAAGCAAACAACCCCCTCCCCCAAAACCCACCCTGTTCGTCATGTCTTACAAGATGCTGAGTTTCTGTCTGTTTATAAGCCTTGATACTCTGTTCTGAACTCATCTCACAAATTTACTATTAAACTCTTATCTACTTACACTGCTTTCTACCATGTATTTCAAATAAAAGCAGCTATTTAGTGTAACATGAACAGGGAAGCAGAGATAGTTCCATACCTTCTATTAAAAATCACCTACACTTTCAACTGCTACACATACTGATTTCCTAATATTTCTCACACTCATCTCAAAGGCAGCCGTGAAGTACATACTTACTGTTTACAAAGAAAAAAACTACATCTATTGAATTGCAGGAAAATATTTAGAGTGTATTTTCCAGCTCCTTTCCAGAGCTTGCAGTAGTAGTTACAAAATACTGTAACTGTTCTATTTTGAAACGGCCACCAAGACTCCCTGTTTTTATTATAACATGCTCCTACCCACACTGCTGTAGAAAACTATTTTCTGTATTTCAGCTCCTGTAGTTTGCTTTAGTGAGTCCAGAAACAGGTTTCTCAGCCATGGGTGCCTCTGATGTGCGATAAGAGCACCTCCCACAGACAGCGCCTGCATCGCTATGCGGCACAGCCACTCCCCTTCAAACATAACTTTTCTGGCAAGTGCAAAGGTACCTCTGTAAAAATGCTGATCTCAATCAAGACACTCTTACAGACAGGAACACAGCAGAGGGGAATGGATCGACATTCTTAGTCAACAGGAATATGACACAAAGTAATCATTATGCACATTGAGAATAAGAAGGTTTTATAATGCACACCAAGGTGAAAAAGATTACCCTGGGATGGCATAATCTGCTCACCATGGGTGAAGAAGTGAAATTCTTTTTCTGCCTTTCAGCCAAGACATAAAGAACAGTAGCTCAAATACATTCATGTTAGAATGAGGTAGCAAAGGCTTATAGATTTTTTTTTAAGCCTGTTCTTTGGAAGACTGCATGCGCTAGCAGGATAATTTAATACTTGTTTGATGTGCCTTTATATTACTTTCAATATACAGTACATATCCCTGATCTGCAAGTGCCTGCAAAATAGGTTGTTTCATAATTCAGTTGTCCAATCTCTTTATTGGGATCTGCTAATAACACAAGTCAGTAACTGCTCAACAGCAAGTGCAAACAGTACTAGAACCTATTTTACTTGACTAGGTCATAAGGCTTCAGGGTCAAGGTATTTATTTCAGATCACAACTTCTCAGGGTTTTTTGCGTATAAAAACTCATGCTCCGCCTCAGACAGACTTTTTATGCACTACATCACTTTCATTTACACAAGGCCGAGCACTAAAACATTTTACAGAAAATATTTAGCCGTTCTGAGATCAACAAAAAACACCACTCAAGCATTAGTAGGGAAGAGAGGGAGGACATACAGTTGTGCAGAGAGCACGATCAACTTCACCCTCCACCAGGTATTGAAATGTAAAAGTCACCAGGCTCTGACGCTGCCTGCGGCAGTGCTGCTGATGGAGCTCCCCCAGCACACCTGGGCAGCAGAAAGGCGGGTATTTCACCACCTTCTCACTGTTTCGATGGCACAAAGCACAACGCTCTCCCAAGCCTGGTTTAAAGCGTGATGAGTGGTCTGCAGTTCTCACAATGTTCTCCTCCCACGTCTGAGATGAGGCTAGGAAGGAAGTCCCACCTTCGTTCATGAATGTGAACTTCAACGTTCTATTAAAAACAGCTCCTGGATCAGTTACACACTTTGCATACATTCATAAATATATTAATAGGAACAAATAATTTCCAGGCTCCACCTAATACAATCGCTAAAATGTACAGATTCAGCATGCAATGCAGCTCTTGGATTAACAGGCAAGCCACTCAACCCAACCAAGTTAAAATAGAAGCACAAATCCCCTACTGTCAGGATTGACCTATAACTTTTACAAAACTTTTTTTTTTTTTCTATTTTACCAGTGTAAAAACATTTCTTCTTTCTCAGTCTCCTCGTTTACATACACTTTCTGCCTTTATTTGCACTTGCCGCAAGAGCAGGTAGCCTTTTCGTGTGTATCAGTCATCCAACAGAAGAGAGAAGCTTTAATACAAACAAGTATCATTTCAGTTCTGAAATGAAGTTCGGGCATTTTAAGTGGCTGGATACCAAATTTCATGAACAATCTATTTTCCATTAAACAAGTGGTCAAGAGCACACAGAATTCGAGGCAATTATGAGACTGAAACTTGCATAACTCAGCTACGTTTTCCTAAACCAGTGCCTTCCTCAAAGTCACACAAACGCTTGCTTCTCTGTGTGCATTCCCCACTCCTGATCACACCGCCAGCAGTATCTGTTCCCAGTTATCAGGTCAGTGTTTATCAGCTGCCTTGTTTTGTTCATTTTAGTACACGCATGCAGCCTCAGTGGCAGCTTTCTGTGACATGCATGGAGAGCATCTGGGGACATCCACTCCTCCTTGACCTTCCAGAAACATTCTGCCTACAGACCGCCTAGGAAGTACGGATGCTGCCCATGCAGACAGACTCCATAGCCCTGCCTCATCCTCACCTTTTTTCACCTCTGCTGTTACCTTTCCACATTTTATTTACAGAAATTTCTCTACCATAGTTGATGTATTTATGCTCTTCTGCAAGCTCTCACATAAAAACTTGCTAACTGAATTAGCACCAAAGCCAGTAATCACAGTAATGCAGTACGCAAAGGAGAAGCACTACAGTACAATTCTGAAAGAGTTGCAAGAACACCAAACACAGGAGTTCATCCTGAAACAGTTCAACAAGATGTTAAGAGGTTTACAACATAAATAAAAAACCCTCTGAAAACACAAAAAGCATATGCCCAGCTTTAAGACATTAACATACACATCACTTTCCCTGAAGAAACAATCATGGCTTTCCATCAAAGTAATGCAAAATACAGAATATACGAAATCTTCCACACACAAATATCAAATCCCATTTTCACTAGGGTTACAGGAAAATACAGTACATACAGGCACAAAGCGAGCTGTACATTGCTAAATGTTTATCTTCCAGCACCATCACAACTACGGTACACAGACACTGGTAAACTACAGTAACCAAAGGCCATTTTGATGAATGCTAGCGTAGAAAAATTTCCTTCTGACTACTAGTGAGATAATTTGGACAAGTTTGGAGTTTGTCTTCAGTTAGATGACGTTTTCTTCTCCAAAGAGTGAAATCAGTACTTAGTGTATACATTCAGTATCAAATTTGAAATGAGAGCCCTGACATTTAAAATCAACGCGTTTAAATGTGTTTGAAAACACATTCATTCAATTAAAAAAAATAGTGAAAACACCCATCTGCAAACTGCTGAATTCTAGTCCAAGGTGAAATTCTTTTATGGTTTATCCTTAAGTTTCATAGCAAGTCAGAAAAGGATGAGTAGGCAAGGGGGGTAACAGAACCTTAATGACAAATGCTTTGCCCCTTGTCAGTACTGCAGCGTTCTCCCTGCATTTTATTAGAAGACTGTTTAATACCAGATGCCTTCTGTAGCCTACAGTTCTCTCCGGCTAGTTCAGAAAGCTCAGCCATTTCACCTCTTGCTGGCAGTTTTGACAGCATCATATGGATCAGAGTTTTTCTGACAAGCATCACGTAAAACAGCATAGTTCAGAGCCTGCTGAATTTGAAACTATATGCTTCCATGCAAGCATACGACTCAAGTTAAACAACTTCCTACCTGAGAATACAACCCCTAAAAATCCATCTTCCTAAAAGAAAAATATTCTTAATTCTAAACATGTTATTGCTTTCCAAAGGAAGTTTCTTCGACAGTAACTTCCCATTCTAAGGAAATTTCTGCTTTAGGAAGATTTAATACACATAGCCTGTCATTCACGTATTGATTTCACCAGACACTTAAATCCTAACAATGGTCCTTAACATACTTCTGACTTAAAATGAAAGCCACCAAACTTGATACAACCTTTTAAGACACTTTTGAATGCAAATCTGAGCTTTGGCTTCTCTTAGAATTTCTCCTCCTTGAAAGCCGGGTGAAGGGAAGGTGCATACCAAGCACCTCTCCGCCGTGAGACCGCAGGGAGCCAAAAACAGAATTCTGGGCCAGCACTCCCAGTTCACAGAAGAGATTCTCCCTACACCCAAACAAACAGCTCCAAGCGCTGCCTTTCCACTGCTCCAACACTCCATCCAGCTCAGCACAACCTCAGGGCACAGACCTCATGTTTCCCCATCCCTGAGCTTCCCGAAGAAGACTTAACCCCCCATTAACCCAAACCACAGAGCAGAAACTCATCAGGCGTCACCTTGGTAAGGTGGATGGAACCAGAACTAAAGCTATCTCGGGAACAGGCTTGTAGCCCTAGTCCAAAGCCTTCTGCAGCTAAAATTGTCATCTCTCTCCCTGTAGTGCTCTTGTACCCACAGATCAAAGCTTGGAAGTTAGACCAGGCGCCTCTGCAGGTCCCCTTTCTTGTCGCTTGTCTTTCTCTGCTAACGAGAGTACAGAAAGCTGGGCAAACACGAGGAGCACAAAAATGGCACCACCAGGTTAAAGAGGTAGCTCCTTCCTCCGCTCTTCAAACCGTGTGTCAGGTCACTTAGAGTCCTCCTCTGGCTGCTGGGCACAGGATAATGAAGTGTCAGGGGCTGAAAGTTCCCAAGGTCTTAAATAACAAAAAAATCCCACACCCAACACCCATCCAACCAACTAGAACTCAGCAGCAGCCACCTCTGCAGGAAGTAAGACTTTATGAAGAACTTCTAACCTGACTTACCCTTCCTATTATTTTTGAAAGCAATGTAACAGGGAATCTGGGGTCTCAGAGCATTCGTGAACATTTCTAGCTCTTCCCTATCACTATCTGTAATGACAGGAGCTTGACTAATTGAAGACTAATGAGATTTCTAAAAGAAAATAGGTTTCACTAAGCTCCTTCTTTACCAAGTTTTCCTAACTGTGTTTAATTTGTACATCTTTACACCTTAATTTCTGAACTCGTGTTCTGTCTACATTACTCAGGACTCTGCACCTCAAAGGCTGTCCAACTCCTAAATTCAGAAATCAATCCTATAAGGTAACTTCATTATTTTGGAAAAGAAATGGTCCAAATTCGAGAAGGACAGAATAGGTAAGATTTAAAAATTGGTACCCTGAGCAATTTTCTGTGTTACAAAGCACCCACATTCCCCCTTGCACTCATCAGCAGGAGTTGCAAGCCATGAGTCCCACCACTATGCATCTCCAGGTCCACCTGTGACTCAGTGATGCAGAAATGTCTAGGCAAATTTTCCCTGCTTCCCACTTCCCTTTTACAACTTCTTTTACGTCATGCCAAGCAATGAAAAATGGCTGTAACAACAGAAATGTGACCTACTAAAATTGTACATGTTCTGAAATTGCACTGATGTTCAAAAAACATCTACCCAGCTACAAGCTGGCAACTAGACGTGGATGAAGAGAGCAGAAGATTGTTTTCAGCATATAAGCTAATAATAAATATTAAAAATAATAATATGCATTATAATATACATTCCCCTGTTTGTATTTTAAGATTCTGAGCTTATCTGTCTTAACTAAGGATTCGCTTCCTCATTTCTAGACTAATACACTCAAAAAGCTTAGATAAAAACCTAATTCATTAACAAAAATCCACTATGCTGTTTCTTCAGTTAATTTCCTAAATGGAAATCTAGAAAGCCCTACTTATGGAGCAATACTGAGGACAAAGTCAGCAACGCTGACCAAAAGAGGAAAACTGGTAAAATGCAGTAGCTTTGCAAGCTGCTAATACACGTAGCCATACTCTCCGATTTTGTCTATTCTGGATAGGCTACAGCCGAATTCCCCTGGAATAACAAAGTATAGTTATATGAATAATAATTCAACAAAATTAATGCTGTTAAAATAAATCCTAGAGCAGTAGTAACACCTTATTAAATATTACCTGTTCAGACACAGTTTTCATTTAACCTTGATTTTCGCTGCTAGAATATGAATTATCCTCAGTTCTTTTCTTATTCATCCAAACTCACATTTACACAAATGTGACTAAACTCCAAACACATTCTATAAAAATGTATATGCAGACACAAGGCTTAAAAAATGTTACCTAAACTCTTGACTTTTCAATGCTCTTCCCTGGCCCTGGTTTTACTTTTGTACATTATTTCCACCCCACAACATGAAATCAGCTTAAAACTAAAACTCATATAGTGAACTATGAGGCTTCTGCTGAGGGAATCTCTCTGAAGCAATGGTACAGAATATAAGCACATTCAACAGTACTCGAAGAGAAAGACTTTATGCTACTCACCATTCTGCAATTTCAGGATGAAGGATTTTGTTGTTAACATTAAATCTACAAAAAACAAACAAACAAACAAAAATACAACTGTTAAAACCAGCCAAATACACAACAGCAGAGACTGCATATTTACTTTTTTCTTTCTTTTTCAATATGTCTTCTCTGAGGATGTGAAAACCTGCAAAGGCAAATATTGCACTGGAATTCAGTATAGATCCCAGTGAGCAGGATGCACATGCTCATCTTCACTGTGCAGGTATTTCATGTTGAAATACACGAGACTGAATTGGATACGTAATTTTAAAAATGTGCAGAAGCCAGAGTAACAGTATGTTAAAGACGTATTTAAAAATCTTCTTTAGACAAAGATAAAATATTAAGTTATCAATTCACTGCTATGAGTGTGGGTTGGACCAGATTAACCTCCAGAGCTCCCTTCCCACCAAAACTGCTCTGTGATTTTAACTTTGCTCCTCAAACACCCTTCAGTGAAATGAAACACAGTGAATTGCTAATTTCACCCTTTGTTTTACACCTCCCCATTTCTGTGTGCACAGAACGTGGCATGTGATAAACAAGCTTGCTCAGAGGACTGTGAAAAGGAAAACAATCTCTCCATTTCTGATCTAGAGAAGAGGTAAAGCAGAAGCTTCCATCTCACCTTGACCTCAGACACTTCACTACTTTTCTGTTTATTTTCTACATTAGCAATTCATGTATTCCTGGAACTATTTTGAGGCCCTCTAAACAATAGCATTACAGTGGCCAATAGAGCAAGAAGCTGAGTAATTAAGTGGAACGTAAATGGATTTTCAAGCATTGTTCAAGGGGGTTTTTTTTGCTTACAATTTAAATGCCTAAGGAGCGTTCTGCATCAAAGATATTTTTGTCTGACTCAGGACTGCTGGCTCTTCAGTTAGGGCATTTAAGGGAATTAAAACGCTCCAGGGCTCCCAACAGATCTTCAGAAGAATGTTGTAAGGCAACAATCCATTTTCCCACATTTTTGAAAGAAAAATTAAATCTATTCCAGATTATTAACCATTCTTTATACCTCAGAAGGGATGAACTAAAGCACAAATCCAATTAAAAAAAATCATTTGGAAGTCACTTCTGATTGTACCACGGTCTTCCTGCATCCTCAGATAGCAGAAAAAACCCCTATGCCGCTCTTTTTCAGGAACATACGCTCATCAACCTATAAAATCCTAACAAGGTGAAGGTTAATAGCTTTGTGTTCCTACTCCAAGATAGAAAACAACAACTTATCACAACACTGAACAGGGACAAGCTGCATGCTATTCAGTAACATGGGCATTAACTAGAAACCACTGCAAAAGCAATAACACAGAAAGCCACAAGTCACAGGATGCTGCATCATTATAGAAGAAAGTTGATACCTGGAAACAAGAAAGTCTTGTAAAACCAGAGAAAAAGAGCACTTTTTCAATTTAATCATCGCCATCCCAACAACTACTACCTATGCAGGCCAATGCAGACATAATTCTGGAACGGAAGAGCCAGTTAAACACAAATTTATACAGAAGAAAATATACGAATGAGATAGTAAAATCAATCTATAAAAATGCTAAAAAACCAAAAGCCTGAGCTCCCTGTTTGGTGGGAAAGCATACCAACTGACACCACCGCAGCAACCCAAGACGCAGAACTAAGCTGCGCCTGCAACAGCAGATACAAGGACTTTCAGTAATTGTCATCATTATGTTGGAAAACAGATCAATGGAGGCAAGCGCAAGGAGACACTGCAGAAAGCTCCAACACCAGCTCCATGCAAAAAAGACAAGTATAAACTATGGTTATCATGAAGTAACAGAAGAAAATATCAGGCAAGGAAGGGCAGGTACAGAAGGCAGCTGACTCTGAAAATACACATCTTTTCTGTCAAGAACCTGACACATGCACTTTAACCACAAGCACAAACGGATGAAACCAAAGGACAAGCAAACAAGACAAACAGTAAAACTATGAACCTCACAACAGAAGACTGTACCTCATCTGAGCATCTGATCTATTAAAATAAAAAAAGGTAGGGGAGGGCTGTACCCAGGCATAGGCTTACAACAGTTCAAATAATGCTCTTTTAGAAAAGAAATTTCACCTGAGAGATGTGCCATCTCTGTTACAGTCCCTGGTTTTTACCTATCCCAGCCCTACAGGCTCTGCTTGAGCTGTCTTTGTGCTGCCATATATGCAAGTTCTACTTACTGGGTGGGATCACCTGAAATGTGGCAGCTCCTTAAAATTCTCGCTGCTGTCCATTAGGGAAGCTAACTGAACACACAGAAAGGCAGCAGGATTAAAACAGGGGGTGCTGGGAGGTGGAGAAGAGGCAGGAGGTAATCAGCAGAACAGCAGTTTTCTCTCCCACCTGGAAGACAGAGTTTCTGATATAATGTCAAGCATAAAACAAGATCTTAGACCTCCGGGACACAGCATCAATTCAGATTTGGAAGAGAATCCAATCTGCTGTACGTAGTTTTTTTTGAGGAAGCCAACAATTAAGGATTGAACTGTCTCAGCTCTGCTTAGGTCTTGACAGCTCTGGGTCCTGTGCGAGTGGCCACAAGGCCACCTGCTTATGACAGTGAGACTTCTAACGCTAACAGCTCCAATTATGCTTCACTTCTGTTACCAGCAAGGCCGCTAAACAAACTGCATCCTAAAAGTTACAGGTTAAATAACAAGCTCAAGGGGAAGAAGTTGTCATCACTAACAGAAGAACATAAATAGTGTTCAAAACAAATAATTCACACAGTTTATGCACAAAGTCCTACAAAATAACCCTACCTTATCCATCCAGCAATTTTTTTATCCTGCTAGACAATAAACAACCTACCCTTAAAAACCATGTACTGCCCTAACGTTAAGAGGATCATGTAGAACAATCCAATGCTACATTTTCCTGCAATTTGCAAATTGACAATACTTAGATGATGAGATATGTGGTCCTGAGGAAGAAAACAAATTGGTATTTTGCTAGTGTTGCAATCTGTAACGTGTTAATGCTCCCATTTAATCAACAGAGAACTACAAAATACTACACTAAAAGGCACGTCCAAATTGATTTCACGCTCAGTTGTCCTTTAACATGCAAGACAATTTCATTAGTTTAAAAAAAAAAAAGCCAGAAATCTACACCTCCTTTATAATAACACTGTATAATGAGACCATTTTTTGTCAGTTTAACAAATGCCTTTTGTGTGCGTGTGGTGATAAAAATCTAAAACATTCATATACAATGTTAGAATTTTCTACTCTTCTTCAATGCAGAGAGTCCTGTCCTAATGCCTGACTTCACTACGCAACAGCGAAGAGGCCATGTAGACAGTCTTCACTGTCCTACTCAGCAAGCGCAGTTCTGAGGCAAAGGAATCCACCAAAAGATTTTAAACATTAGCTACAATTGCTTAAAGTGTCTATCATTTACATCAATCAATTCTCAGGATGAAAAAAGCCCCCAACACAGCCAGCAAAGATTTATCAACGGTGTTTTTAAGTATGTGGCATATTACTGTTTATCCACACAGGTTCAAAATCCATTTTCTGTATGGTGAATCACATCATCTCAAAGCATTTTTACAGGTGCTCCATAACCGCTACGTGATTAGATTTAACAAATTCCAGCACATTTTCCAGTCTGAAAAATGGGTCCATGAAATAGGGAAAAAAACCCTGGAACTAGCCTTTATTAGCAAACAGAAATCCGTATTTCTAGAAAACAATGCGTTAGAACTACTTTAGCAATCTGCCTTCTACACTTCAGCCAGCTGAAGCAAGCGAGAGCAAGTCGTTTCTGTAGGATTCGTACGAGCTGTAGACAAAGGCGACTCAAGGGGCGTCAGCAGGCACAGCATCAGCAAAGGGTCCCAGGTCTTCCACGTCCCTGTCCCAGACCGCTCTCTCCTCTGAACCACGGCACTGCCCATCGCCAAGCAGGGAGACTTCCCACAGCCGTTCTCCACTGCTACAGACTGCAGCAACGTATAAGCTTTTTTTAGTATCATACACTTTGCTGTATGAGAGAACTATACATAAACTAATGGAAACTATGATATGATTCACTACTATGGGCTCTACTAACAGCATAAAATGAAGTTTAATCATTGCTAGCAGGACAAAAATAACTTAGGGGTGATCTTCAGGGTAAGCACAGAAATAACCCCTGACCACAGCAGTCATTGTGTCTCAAATGACTATTTATTACAGCCGAAAAATTCATCAAACGGTTTAGGTAATTATGTTCCAGAAGAAGTTCAAAAGGTTCACAAAGTAAGGCAGGGAAGCAACATCATTAGGGCAAGAAAAAGGCAGCATCTGACAAGAGCAGATGAACAGCCTGCAAAGAGAGCAAGATTCAGCTTTTTCAGGAAATCATACATTATTTCTACTATTACCCATCACCAAAAAAAAAAACCCAAACACCCGCACCAGGGCACACAGTCAGTCTAAGAGAAAAAAGACAAATGGGAGCAGGAGGAACACAAAAAGGCCCCAGCAAGCGAATACATCTTGGCCACGCGGCCAGAAAATGGAAACAAACCCAGGCATAAAACACAGCGGCAGAGCCAGGGCAGGGCCCGGCCGAGCGGAGGACAGGGGAGCCACCCTACGAGGCGCAGTCACCGGCACACGGGAGGGAGGGCGGTTTGAAGGAGCACATTGCTTGGTACAAAAATCCATGGGTTTAGCCCTCTCAGAAGAAATCAAAACACCCGAAATATATGTGTTTCTATAAAGTAAGCATTTGATACAGGAGAGGTGGAGAAGCAGGAATGCTGAAATTGGTTTGGGTCTGTGTCGAAAACAAATATACAACGGGCTGATTTACACGCAGTTACAAAAATCCAAGGAGAGCAGTGTTTTAAGAGGAAGCTCTCCCCCTCCCTCGCGCCCTCCATCAGCAGCGTTCTCTCTCCGTGTGCCCTCCGCCGGCACGCAGACCCAGCACGCTCCCACCACCGACGTGACAGCCCCGGAGCAGACAGGCAGAAGCTCGGGAGATCGAGGCAAGGCTGGAGTGACCAGCAGCTTGAGGGCACGGCATCTGTCAGCAGAGGGGAGTGGGTCTTCAGCGCAAAAAATCCCCAAATCAATGCATGCTCTTCCATTCCGGAAGACACAAGCCAGGTTTGCCAAAGGCAGCAAAAGTAACAACTTCGTGTCTAGGGGCAGAGAGGGATGAGCATACATCCCGAGTCTCAAAAGAGACGTATCTGCTACACAGCTGTAAATCGCCCCTAAAGAATGGAGCAGCGCTCCTCCCAGAGCATGTTTACCTGCAAACCAGAACGCCAGCGATAAAATGTCATTAATGCCTTTAAGTGCTGTAGGAGACATACTGTTAAAAGCTCAAATGAAGTGCTAAATGGAGTGGCTTCCTACCTTAATGTTGACTGGTAACAGAATGAGTTACTAATTAAACTCCAGTGTTTAGTGGCATTCAGGGGAAAAGAAGGGCTTTTTGGTACTTCAAACAGACCTCTGCACACCATTCCCGTAACAAATTACTGCTGGAGTTGGTAACTGTTTATATTTCATATGGAGGTGTCTCAGATAAAACTGGAGGTATCGCTCCACACAGATTTTGGAGTCCACCTGTACCTGGAGAGCGTAAGATAACTGAGTATCTACCTGGTCAAAGCAACAGAACATCATACTGCTGTAGCAGCTGAGAGCACACAAAACACTCCTTAAAAGCAGCTTGCTTATATTCTGGAATAGTTTATACTTAACTCACTGGGCAGCAGAAGATGTCTAAATGTCTGCCACCTTGGTTGCCAATATCCCTGACAGAATCATTAAGTTTCCATTTGGGCTGTAGAGGGGAGGACAAAGTAATTACGGAATCGGATTCCAGATTTCAGTTCACATGACACAAGAGGAAAGACGATCCCAGCAGAAGGCATACTCTTGGACTAGACAAATGAGTGCCCAGGCTTGCAGCACACTCTCTGCATTATGATCATCACCGCATAATTAACATGCTGTCAACAGAGGTGGATGGAGAAAAATACAGCGGGGTGACTGGGAAAAAAGGCCATCTACTCAACATCTCCGCATGCATGTTTATTTTAACAGGCTTTTCAATGGGAGGCTTTGTGGTTTTTTTGCCATACACTTGAGCTAAAATGGAAAATGATCTCATTTTAGGATATAACAAAATAGACAGTTGTATTTCATTCAAAATTGAGGCCATCATCCTTACATCCCAGAGCAGGCTGTGATGCATTTTTATTTACTGCCTTTTCAAAATATTGCATGCAGGAGGACATTTTCACCCCACTAGTAGCCAAACTTAGTAAAAAGACAACACCAAGGGACCTTGAAAGATCACATCTAGGCAGAAAGGCGACCTTTTATTTTATACCTGTAATGCAGCATCTTTTCAGAAGATTGTCCATACCAGAATCCCTAATATCCACCTTAATACTGTACAAGGAAGTGACTGAGAGAAAGAAGCTACTCTTTAACCTCCATTTTTCTGAAATCTGAAAACCAAATATTCCAATCCCAAAAGTAGAAATGGAGGTAAGGGGATGGGTCTGTTTGGTTTTAGATACTTAAGATGACCTTAGATGCAAAAAAGATTTCCAAATATACCACCACTGTATTTCAAGTCATTAGAAACTTGTCAAATATTCTACTTCCAAAGAAATACTGATACATTTGATCTGCCATTCAGCATCCTGGCATTAGGAAAACACATCATTTAAAGTGAAACATAAAATTAATTCAACATAACCATGCAACAATCAATGTCTAAAAAAGCATTGTCACTTACTGGCTGATTCCCTCAAACGAAGCTTCTTTGGAGACATTTCCGCTATCAGTATTAACACCACGCTGGGAGGGAAAAGATTAAAAGGACCATGATTCTGAGCCAAACACAAGTATTTAAAACTTAAATCACAGGGAGCACCTGATTGCAGTAAGTCTTTAGGAAAACTTACACATAAGTTTACCTGAACCACTATAAATAAAAACCCCAGACTGTTCAAATGTGGATCAATATATGAAATTATTTGTTTCATAAGAGACGAGTGTAGAACTCAGGTTAGCATGTGCTGCTTAGGAAAATGGCAAGCTCTCATTTCCAATTCCCTTCTGTCTTGAGAGGGAGCTAAGAGACCTACATAACGACAAAGCGCAAGAGAATAACAAACAGGCAAGGTTTCTTCTAAAGTAATTTCAATTAAAAATAAATTATTACACACTGCCTTGGCAATGCTTACTATTTAAATTTGCATGCCACTCCCCTACAGCTTTCCATTCAAGCAAGTAGCATAAGCAAGAGTATTTTGGCTGCTACACAGCAGATGAACACTCCTGACACGTGCCTTGGAAACCCTGAGGAGCAGCATTACAGCTCTGCATCTGGAACAAGACCACAGGAGGAGAGGACCAAGCTTCCACTCAGCCAGCAGAAAGAGAAGTGCTCTTCCCTCCTCTGTGTACTTCTCCATGGCAGTGAGAGGAATGTGAAAGCGTCACTCTCCCATCCTTTCAGACACGAATTAGGTGAAAAATCACGATTACAACAGGATGCTCACAGAGTGACAACTAATCAACAACTCCATGTGCAGAAATGAACTGTAAGAAGCACAAGACGGTCAAATATTCCCTTTCCCACTCATTTCTGTTAAAGAACATGAAAAAAAGCTATAGGGTCATCTTTTATATGTGTGTGCGTGTGTATATACAAACATAAGCAGAGGAAAGACTGAAAACTATTTAGGGCCTCTGCTCTTAGTGGATAAAGGAATCAGATCTCATGCTATGTGACTGCCTAAGGAGGGATTTTCTGTAAGACTTCTGCCTGGCAACTATCATGGGAAAACAAGAAATCCAGGAGCTGCCACTGCATTTGATGTAAGGGAAAGCTCAGAGTTAGCAAATCATTTCTTATGTAGATTGCAGACAAGAAATCAGATACTCTTAATAGTGCGAGGTTTACAAAACATCTGTCAAGGAAAGAAGCTGGGGGAGAGGTGATGGGGAAGAAGAAACTTTCAGGCTTTACATCCATTCATTTATCCTTCTTCCAGAGAAATAAGCAAGCACTATTCAAAACACTTGGCAGGCATTCAATATCCCTCCCTCCTCCCAGAAGTTGTTCTTACTGTCCCCCTCAATGAAGAACAAGTATTCCCTGAATCCCTGCAGGATTCCTACAGTAAGGCCCAAACCTGCTCATGATGCCACCAGAGCAGCAGAAGAGAAAACTGGAGTTTGGAGTCACTGTACACAGGCTGGAGGATAGCACGGTTGACCTTAGACAGGCTTGTCATGTTTTACCAGAAAACAGATAAAGCTTTTGGCAGAGAGAATACAGACTGGAGGGTCAGAGCTTACAAATCCTGAGATCATGGAAGAGCCAGAAGACTAGATGACTAGATACAGGTAGCTTCAAATTTGGCAAAGATGCAGAGGAAAAGATAGGGAATGACAGTGCAAAGAAATACTGAATAAACCGATCTCCTTACTGAAGGAAACAGGTGGTTATTCAGAATAGTATGACTCACCAAAGTAAGAAGCACAGCAGGTTTCTTCGAAGCCAAGACACTGGATATCTAAAAAGAAGTTTTAGATTGCTGTTATTGTTCTTTTTTCTTCCTTTTAATAGCATTGATACAAAGCAACATTTGCTGTACACAAAGTAAACGAGCTGGAAAGACAAAAAATGCTCCTCCTCTCTTTCAGGTATTGTAGTATTACATGACACTTGCAACAAGAGTCAGTAGATCACAAAATATTTAGACAGAAACGCAGTGCTTAAGTTGGTGTTGTCCTTTAAAAACATAAATACCAACTATAACTTAAGATTGTCTATTGTCATCACTTGGAAGACAGAAGAAATGTGAGCCAAAAAGCTGTAATGTCACACAGAAGTACGGAGTAACAGGGCATGCTGTATCCTCAACGCACTACTGCATACAAAACACACGCATTAATATAGTTATGCTACAACGTGCTACATACTTAGTGATGAATGTTTACTGTTATTCTCACTGGGTCATCTTTCACTGACCAATACTTCTAATAGGCTCCTTCAGTATCTTTCAAACATTTACAAACTGGGAATGAAATCAGTCGGCTTGCAGGGAACCGGGCTTTCAGAGCAGCTGCAGAAAGGTGGGCACTGAAATACACCCTCCTTGAGGCAATGAACAGACGATGTAGTTCTATGGAGCACAGTTCTACCAACTTTACACCAGCTTAATAGCACGCTAATAATATTAACAGAAGAAAGCATATGGCAGTGAGGTATAGAAACACCAATTCCACATTTTATTTGTATATATTAAAAAATATTTTTTTCTCCCCATGAAACATCAGGATTACACACTCACACAGATTGGTTATTTATCTAGACATAAAACTATCCCGTAAATAAGGTCTCTAGTGTCCTGATGCTGGGAAACCAATTCCATGGCAAACCAGCGAGACACAGCCTTTGAAAGCTGAACAGTTTCACTGCAGGCTTCAACAGCTTCTACCTTTGATCCATCTAGTCCACATGGAAAACAGCCTTTATGCTGGGACTATTTACTGGTCCACACAAAGAGCTTTTTCCCATCAATGAGTTTTTTTACACATTAAGGAAGCAGGGAACAGAACCGCAAATGAAGGCACTTGTTGCTGGGAAGTGACCCAAAACAACAAAGGTGACCTAAAATCTACGTGATTTTTAAAAACACAACATGTATTTTCCACTTGCAGTTTTCACCGTCTGACAAATGAGCACTGGAGCGCCCGCACTCTACACGACTCCAACTCACCCATGTCAAAAAGCAACCTCTCCACAGCTTTCTCCAGCCCCAGCTACTGAAATACAGTCTCAAACTTCACTTCATAGCTGGACTCATTATGAAAATGAAATGAAACATTCTCACAGCTGATCAGAGCAAAATTTTTGGTCTAGTGAGTCAGAATTAGAGCTCTGCAGGGACAGAAGTATCAGAATCTTCCCCTTCAAGCTGCTCTCCATGAATATTACCCACAGAGCTTGGCAGGAATACTGCCCTCACCCTGCTGAGCCCTCCTACCAAAGAAAAGATAACTGGCCAGGTGCATAAGCATACAAACATCTGCTCAGAAATGAAATGAGAAACCTAACTAAGCAAGTCACACTTGCATTTAAAAATATGAATATATTTGCTTATTCAAATATTAGAATGATTCAACATAAACTAAGAGTAAGGCAGGCGGCCTTTCCTCACAGTTCTCTGGAGGCATAAAATAAATGTAGGCTCTCAAGACAGAGCCAGGACATGCAACCTCTCTGACAGCAATCTCCTCAAATCTCCAAGGCACTGCTAAACAAAATTTATTTAGCAACATGCTTCTGTTGGATAAGGACACAGACTGACAGGTCTCATGATGCACAGAACACGCTTATGAGACTGTCTTTGGATTAAGACCTTCATATTCTGCTCAAAATTGCAGCCTTAAAAAAAATTAAAAAACCCAAGTGCTTTATAAGAACAAAGGACACTTTCCAGTAAGTGGGGGTGAAAAAAGGTCCCACCAAGTCAAGAGACATCCAGTAAGTAGAGGACAAAAATTAAGCAAAATCATTGCCATATATCAATTTTGTATTTACAGAAAAATATTGAGAGACACAGACAACTCACCTCATTCACATAGTGGACTTCATCCACAGCATATTTTTTCTTGAAGAATTCAGGGGGATGAATCCTTTGGAAAACAACAAAAGAAACATTTGGTTTTAGCTCTACTGTTAGATTTAATAAGGCCACAGACAAAGAAATAATGTCCTCTACTATCACAACCACAGAATCAGATATGAGGAATGTTTTAATAATCTTATTCTTAACTCCATTTCTTAAAATAGTAGATTACACAGAAGGTTGCCACGGCTACAAAAATCAGTATGCTTTAATCCAGTCCATGCTTCATACTTAGATTTCATGATCTTGTTCTGAATTAAAGGGGGTTTTTTTCCCACCACTCACCCTACAAAAGACAGTTTTGTTAAAAGATCTTTGCCATGCCATTTGTGTACAACTTTCCAACTCAGTAGATGCTGGAAAGACGTGGAAATAGCAAAAGACCGGTTTGCCCTGTGTTCTATTCAAAGAATGAAGAAAACATTTTCTACCCTGGTAACTCCTCTGACGTGACCATGAAGTGGACTGAGGGCTATGAAGACGTGAGCTCTGCCACGTCGATTCTTCAGGACACCAGAGATCCACTCCTCCAACCCAACAGGATGCGCAACTTTACAGGTCCATGTCCGAAATTACAGCCCTTCTGCTGTCTTCTCCCCCGACACCCAACCAGAGACTTAATGCTACACGTGAGAGGAATGTGGGAGCCCTGTGAAAGATCCACTTGCAGTCAGGGCGGATGCCGGTGTGGATCAGCCCTCCGGGGCTCCCCCGCTGCCCTGGTACCAGTGGTTGTACCATTCCTTCACTTCACGGTAGCAGCCAGTTATTCGCGAGACTTTAGTCTCTCATCACAGTCTCTATCCCTCCCAAACTGAAATAAATACAATCAGTGTAATTCTGAAAATGTAATCTCAGAATAAAAAAAGAAAACCCACCCAGCTTACATCCTTCCGCAGAGCAAAGAAAACAGGAGAAAAAGATGTGGCTGGAAGAGTTGGCGTTTGGAGGATCCTGCGCATTTTGCTTCCTAAGAGATGGCAGGAAAGCAAGAGGTGTGCACAGGGCTGAACCTTCAGCTGTTCAAACGTCAGACTACAAGAGCACGAGACCAACCGGGAAAAGGGTAAATCAGGCTGGAGACCCAAGAGCATTTCTAACCCTTGCAGTGACGAACAGCAGACGTGGTGGGACAGACGGTCCCGCATTAGGTGCTCCCTAACCAAGGCACACGCCGCAGCTGCCCGCAGGACCAGGTGGCTAGAGAGCCCTGATTTACATCACTTTATCAGTCTTGTGCACTCATTTTTCATTTTACATTCCTTTATGCTCCAAACAGTATGGGGCTGAGACATGAACGACAACATGAAAACGTGTATAGTGTTCTCAAGCCGTAAATCACAGATTTAAAATTTATCTGTGAAAGTCCTACTCCAAAAGTAACACAAAAATATCTCATTATATGTTCACTTTTGCAATGCTCCTTGTGTGGACTGTTCCCATCACTGCTGGAAACTTCAAAGCAATTATCATTTATCTTCTCTCCCTGTGTAATTTCACATACAATTTTTTAAAAATCGCTATATCCTTTTATCTTTCTATACCCTGTATCTTATCGTTCCCTTACCTCCAGCTCCTGCATACTTTGTTTCTCCTACAAACATCTCCTCTTCCCCTCCTTCATCCCTCACACATTCAAGTGCTTTAATATTCGACAAACATCACAAACAGATTTTGCACTTTCCATTTTTGTTCTCTTTTACAGTTTCAGCCACTTTGTCTGGCATTAGAAGAATCCCAACCGTAAAACCAGCTAATTTATGGCCAATGGTAATTTATGGTAATATATGCTCTTTAGAGCAGTAACTCCAAAGCACCATTTACAATTAGCTGCATTGTTTGAATCCAAGAACTGCTTTTTGTAAAGTAAATATTTCTTAAAAGTACGCCCACAAGTTTGCTGGATTTTATTCACTTCATTTAATGCAGTTTAAGTAAGAGTAGGCCCCATTTTCCAACATGTCAGTAAGAAAACTTCTGTCTTTTCACAAACCGTTTCTCAACTCTTTTTTTTTTTGTTAGTTGCCTCCTATCATCGTGTGGTCTACAGCACACCGCTGCTAATTTAATTCTTTGGTTATAGTTAAAATTAATCCATTATTGATTCCATTCCTGCTATAAGCCCTCTGATATCTCTTTTTACAGACACTGTTACTATCTTGAGGAACACAAGTAGCTCACGGTCCTTTCAAGGCTGAGGATTTTTCCTCTGCTTCGAGAGAAAGAAAACAGCATCTTCCCACACCCCTCCATCGTCTCTCAGCTGCTGACCGCGGTCACCTCCCAGGCACTCGAGTCCCTCGCACCTCGGGACGAGCTGCCGCGTTTCCCAGACATGTACCTCCGCGTTGCTCTGCTTCTTGCCACCTTGCTCAGAGCTCGGCAAGACTTCTCATAGGAAGAAGAGTGCCAGACTTCTCAGCTCCGCCCTGAAGCATTCCAGGCCCTTCTCCTCTTCGACCATTTAGCACCTCTTACTCGATGGTAAAATAAATTCACGTACACTTCCCAGAAACTGCCACTCCCTACCCATCCCACAGCAGCCACACTGCTCCAGTGATGAAGCCACCTCTCCCCTGGGAAGATCTCTGCAAAGGCCTATCCGACTGCAGAGCCGTACTGGTGGCAGGAAAAAGGGCACGTGGAAGTCTACGTTGAAGTGGAAAAATTCTGTGCTGTCAGAAGGCAAAACAAAAGCTCAGGGAGAAAGAGAAGCCAAGATGATCCTCACCGAGACCTTTCATATTCTCTCCAGTCTCTTCATTTTTTTCCCCACTTTAGCAGGAATTTATGAAAGATTATCAGGCACCAACATCGTAGTTACTTTAAAAAAAAGTACTAGTGCAGAGTTTCTTAGCAGACAGGGATCAGCATTCATTTTTATCCAATTCAAATGCAAAACAGGCTAAAGCCTAGCACTAACCATCACTGTCACAGGGAACTGTATCTTCCACAGAACGCGCACCGGCATCATGAAAATCAGAAGTCACATTCAGTTATGGTAATTTCCAGTACATCTGATACTTCACAGAGATGAGCAGTACTTCTCTCTGCAAATGACTCTCCAGCAGGTAGAGTAAGTTAATTGGTTACAATTTTTAGATTTGGCTTTGTCTTTTGTAACACTGCTATGGGCTGCCAGTCTCAAAATTTTGATTAATCACTGCAGGGACTACATGCAAAAAAACTCATAGCAAGTCATAAATTAGTTAGAAGGATTACCCAAGTGGAAGATATGATCCCAGATATTGAATCATGTCTCTCCTTACCTATCAAAAAACCTCTATCCTTTTGTAAACAGATGTGAACGTAAGCAACGGCCTGATTTTTACAGGCTTGGGGGAAGGGGGGGAGGGATGGGACAACACAACAGACACTGTGCAAAAATTTTCAGATTCCTTGGCAACATAAATTAGCGAAAACTTACAGAGAGTAACGCACTTCAGACCTAAAAAGCCTCAATATCCTTTCGCTATAATTTTACAACTCCAGCCAAGCAAATACCAGTGCTTGTTAGAAAGGTCAATAGCTAGCTTCCAGAATAGCAGGAGTCATAATTTTATCTTATAATGGAAATAAGCAACTCCAAACTCCTGGAACTGCATCGTGCCCAAGCATGCACGCCCAGGTGGCTAGGCAAAACTCTGGCACCCATAGTTTACTGCCCTCAGAAATAAAACGTAAAAGTCCAGCACTTCTATTTGTTTACAAGAATACAGTTCTCATTTTTTGTCACCAAAGGATCCCTTAAACAAGAGACTGTCTGTAGTTCACCACTTACAATTCATCACAACTTCTAGACCAGTGAAAAAGCTTGAGCTATTTTGGGTTAAACAAACCTGATTACATCCTGCTGATGCTTCCTACGTAACTCTTCCCTCTTCCACGTTCTTCTACCCAATCTAGTTCACCTACTTGGTTTCTTACACTCCAGGTTTTCACAGCAATTGGGAAAGGCTGAAGATGGCCTAAAGATGTGAAGCCACATTTTTAAGAGAAGACTCGAATTCTGATGCACTGTCTCATTTTAACAGCTAAGGTTTTATTAAAGCAGCAAATATTGAAGATTCACCTTTCAATCACAAGTGACAATTTTATTAGAAACAAAAATCTACTGAGGCAGCAATGGGAAAAAGAAGAGGAGGAGGTGCAGCAATACTTTCACTACAAAAATACAGTGCAAAACATTAAGTCAGACAGTAAAGTAACACCCACATTAGCTATACCTCATTTCTCTTACACATTGATCAAACACGGAAAACACCACCAAAAGAGTAAAGGAGTGAGTGTTAAAAACTAGTAACCAGGAATCCCAGTCAGTTGATCATCTTAGTGAAAACTTCCAAGTTTATTCCAAACTTTTCCATCTGCTTTACCTAAATTCACAGTGGTACATCATGACATGTTTAAAAACCAAGATGCTTTATGAAATCACAACCTAATCACCCCAGTACAGATTCCACCACCAACTTTGACAGACCATAGTATTACGACTGGCTCCACTTCACTGTGATCCTTCGAACAGGAATGCAATACTCCTCTGTTTATCCATCAGGAAGATGAACAACTCTGACAGCCTATGTATAAATACACCAGAAAGTCTATTTTGAAGCTCTTGTATAGTTCGACAAAATTAAAACCTCAAATTTTTTTTTCAGTATTTTATTAACCATGTTGTGTTTCCACTTTAAGCTTAATAAAAACTTGGTCTCATTGCCTAAAACCATTTGAAAGTGGTTGTTCATTACACACTGTGCAAGAATTCGTAAAAGCAAATCTTAAGAGAATTGTACAAATTTGACATTACTGTAAGAATTCCATTAAGCAACATTTCTTTGTATTCTAAAGGACTCTGGAGCAAAAGCCTCGTAATATCAACATGAGAAAAGAGTGGTCTAGTTTTCAGAACTGCATTCAGAGGAGAGGTACAAATGAGATGGATCTAAATCACAAATGCCAAAGAAAAACTGTGAACAGAATTTGTAACAGCTCATAACTATTCCATACATGTATATGTTTTCATTTGCATCTAGATGTTCTTCCAGACAATCTTCAATATATATAACAACTTTTTCCTACTGGTTGCCTTGCATTTGCATTTTTTAATGCTTCTAGGACAGATTTTCAGTTTCTAGTTTTTACAGTGGATCAGCTCTAAAATGAAATTCAGCTTTTCCTGAAGTAGTCTACATTTTGTTACTAAACGACTACAGACACACATTCAGAGATATGTGCTCAGAAATTACCTGAGCACCGTTAGCAGAGCAAGTCAACTGCAGGAGGTCCCAAGCTTCCTGAAGCATGCCACGTTGACTGCATTGTCTCCTCTACAAGTTGCACAGGGTTCCTCCGTCCCCCCAACACAGATTAATCAAAAAGCTTTCTGCACCCTGTCAACACCAAGAAGCCGCATTGGTCACTGCATCAGCTGGTTCTGCATCAGTCCACTAACAGACGTTCAGTCTGGGAAAAAATCCACTGAATTGCAAGGTCCCTCCACAGGGCTGTCTTCACGTTAGCGCTACTTCTATATATCTTACTTTTCCTAGCCTATCTGCAAGCGATTCACAGACTATAAAAGCCAGGAGAGATCAGAATAAGCACATGTACTTCATTTTTAGTTTGATTTCCAGACACCTGATGTTGTTCTATGTCCTGCTGTTAGATTTTCCTAACAGCATCCTCTCTCTCTTCCCTACTGAAATTCTTAGAGCAGCCTGGAGAAGCCCTTGGCCAGCTCTTCTAAAATATTTGGATAAAAACATGACCTTTAGGAGCTACTTAACTTTCTCTAGGTTTACTGCTGGAATAGAAACTAGTTCATTGCCATCAATTTGTGATGCTTCACATATGTTTTCTCTCAAACACAGAATGAAAATACTTTCTAGAAGATCTACCTCAATAACAATGCAGAAATGGCAGCTGCACCCTTTCCATCCACTAGCAGAAGCTGTTTGAATTGTAACTGCCAGTCTTGCTTTCTCTTTCGTGTTGTACTAATTCTTTGCCTTAAGCTTGTCCAGTCATCTACTCGGGATCGTTCAGAATTCCCTGTTAGCTAAGTCCTCTCGTGATCAGCTTGTCACAATAGGCAGACACATGAGAACCATCAGCACGCTTGTAAGTATTGCAGTTTTCATGTTCACCTATACATCACAAAAACCGGTTCATTTCTGTTGCTTTACACCCACACAATTTATAACAAACTTTTAACATTAAGATTTGAATGGTTTTACAGAATTGCTGAAGTCTTCACATCTGGCCTTGTTTGCATTCTAAAGCTATTTGAAAGAAGGGTGCCTTACTGCGCTGTTATGTATAAGTGAAAGCAATAGGTGTATCCTAACATAAGCTCCAATGTGAGGTAATCGTTCCCCTGCAAAAGGCAATACTAAGTTAACATCACATGGCACAGGCAACAAAGCAGTGTTCCAGGCTGTCTGACCACACATGCTGTCATTGAACATGTATCAGGGCCAAATAACGAGAACCACCTGCAATTTCTAAGCACCGAATCTGGCTTTAACCAAAAAACACCGGCATTCATTTAATGTATTTTTAAAAAGGATCAGTAGGAATCTCTAAATGAAAGTCAACAACCATTCTGAGGATCTCTTAGTACGCCAGAGAGGAAGACAGAAAGTACTGACACAAAGCAAGACATGCCACACTAAAGCCTATCCCCTGCAATTAAAATACAGATCCGCACATCTTCTCCACTACTTATTGTCTTTCAGATCCACAGCTCCTGGCAGTAACCAGCAAGTGATGTTCTTACAAGCAGTAATTAGAAGTAAGAATTAACATAGTCGGAACAATAACAGAATAGGTAAATATCAAAGCCACTATTCATTACACAGGCTAAAGCAAAAGGGTTGCTACACAATAACGTTCAGGGTACAGTGCTCTCTTAAAAGGTCCTACAAGTATCATTGCCTAAAATGCATGAAAAACTGTCCAAGCTCGTATCACACAATGAGAAGAGGAAGACTCTTGATGCAGTGAGACAGAAAAGCTAAACTAGCAAACTTCGCGGTAAAGCTTTCTGCTTTACAGGGATACGACTCTACTGCTTCCTCCACTCCACCCTAACTTTCCCATTCAGAGTAACAGCTACAACACACCACCTGATGGCAAATTCACTTTGTCTTGAGCAAATAGCCTCTACCAAGCAAAGTAAATGCCTATATTAGCTTGCACACAGTCCCTGTACGTGGCACCGCGGCATGCACACATTCACTGCAAGTCATTGCACGAGTTACACTGCCCTACTGCTCACTTACATGAGAGGAAACACACACACAAGCAATAAATCGGGCAAGCCGAGTCTTCAGCAACTGAAGGCCATTCAACAACTCAGTTCTCAGGCCTTGCTACAATGAGCTTAAAGCAGAGGAAAAGTTTCAGTCAGACTGGATACAAAGAACAAGAACCTTGGCAAAAATTAAACCAGATGAATAGAAATACATCAGCAAAGCATGTAGAGCTGGAGGATGGAAAGCTATACAAAAGCAGTGTTTTAATACTGTCAGAGATGCACCAATAAACTCCCTCCTCATTACAATCTCATCAAGTTAACAGATGGCAAAGCATTAACCAAACAAGGGGGTGTCGAGAACTGCAAGAAAGAACAACACAGGAGGCTTTCCAAGACACCAACAGATGTTCCTGACTTTGTCCAAAAAAATGCAATCACCTATATATCCAAAATGAACTTCACTATCTCAGACAAGAAGATCAGAAGGCACCAAGCTAGATTTATACCAAAACAGTACCAACAGGCTCCCTGGTATCACAGGCAGCCGCCAGCAACGTTTTGACTACCTTAACGTTACTCCCCTTCCACATTTCTCCAGATCTCTGTTTTATCCTTTGAAAGACAGAAGTACCTGCATACACATGAACTCAGACTCCTTGCTCCTTTTGATACAGTCCAGAGCAAGATGGATTTTGAGACAGTAACAGAATTCAAAAGAAACTCAACTCAAGATGAAGACTCAAACTGATGCGACTGGAAAAAGGTAACCAGGGCTCTACCTGAAGCCATGTCTAGCAGAGGGACAGAACGGTAGCATCCACATGCACGATGCTGGACACAGGATGCTTGGTATGTGAGAGTGGACTTCCCAGTGCTACACATAGATTGTGCAGAAGCAAAATAAACACAGACCGTTGAACTTAGGAAATCAGAAATAAACTGTTGAGGAGATTCTCACGGTTCTTCCTAATAAAAGCCAAGCTCTGAACTACCTATTTCCTCTGTTTCAAGTATACAGTCTCACTGCTCCTGCTCAGCTATTCCCACCACAAGCATTCCCACAAGATGAAAAGTTTTTTAGATTTTCTACAAATTCTACCTCAAGAGACAGTGCCTTGATTAGACATTTAAGAGATACAACCAAGAGCTACCCAAAAAACCAAAACCAGAACACTTGCAATTTGTAACCTCCACTCTACTTCTTTCTGCAAGTAAATTCATCCTTGGAGCGTAACACTGGTACTATACATCCTTGTAGCACAACACTGTCAACAAATGCTCATTAGAAAGCTCTCCTCCCAAAAAAGGGCACAAAAAGAATTACAGTGGTTAAGAGGGTAAGTGTAATTTCTAGGTCACTATACAGTAACAGTGTTCCACTCAACCACTGATCTCAGTTCATGTTTCCTAACTGAGAAAGTTAAATGCTGAATCCACCAGTAGCAGATGTGCTGCTTTTACTTTGGAAAAATGCCTGTATTAGGGGGGGAAACAAGCAATGTTTTATGTCCCACACATAAAGGCACTACAGCAAGCTCTGGAACGCGTGCAGCATGTCCCGCAGCTCCTGTATTATTTGGCAATAGCATGGAAGGATTCAGCAGCATTGAGATGACCTGAACAGTTTTAAGAAGGAGACGATAGTATCCCCATCTTGTAACTTGTAAAGAAAACTAAACCCCAGCGAAACTAAAGGCACTTGCCACAACAACTCACTGGGCACAAAGAAAAGGTGGAACGTACCTGTGCAAACAGTGCCTGATCGCCCACGCCACGTTGCCCTTGCAAGGCAAAGCAGTGCCTGGCACCCCAGGAGCAGGGCCGAGGCCAAGCACTGATACGCAGAGCTCCAGCAGTGCACAGGCAAAGGGGAACACGGCCACGAACACACAATCTGCCTCTTCTTCACTCACATTTAGCTCTCAAGAAGCATTAATATTGATTATACTTCTCCCTGTCCTATTTTAACACAACTGTTGGGTTTGTTTTTCCTTCTTTGTACAGTTCTCGACACAGCCAGCACTGTTTCAGAGAGTTCTTCCCCAGCGTACAGACACAGAACAGGTCGCAGGGAACAAAAAACCTGAAGAAAACAGTTCACATCAAGAGCTGAGAGCATGGAATTTCAGAAGCGCAATAACAGAAGCACCACTGCAGATATTCCACTTGAGAGTTTTTTTTGCTGAAGTGCCTTCTCAAACCCAGGCCGACAAGAAACAGAGCGCTCTGAAGCCAAACCGGGCCGCGGTGCGGCAGAAGGCAGCGCGGAGGTGCAGAGCCTTCTCTGAGCACTGCTGGCAAATCCCCACGGGCGTTGCTTCTGCCACAGCTTACCTTCCAGCAGCAGCAGCCGGGTCCGTGGGGGAAGAAAACACGGCACGCCTGATCAAAAGAAAGCTTGGATTCTCTGATGTTTCAAAGTGTTATCAGGAGTTTGTATCACTGAACTTGATACTCCTGCTAGCGCATTAAATAAAGAATAAAATAAGAAACGCCTGGTGAGCGTTATCAACATTCCCACTCGTACCACAGGCATAGGCAAGATGTCACTTTCCCATGCTGTGGTTTCAAGCCACAGCAGGATATTAAAAAACTCTGGTGCAGCATTGTCAAGCAGATTTACTTAGTGCTGGTTGTGTTTCTCAATACGCCCAAATCAAAAAGAAGAGAGAAAACACTAGCACTTGAACACTTACTACATCTCCAAATTGTGCATCCAGTTAAAGGTGTACGCTGACAGAGACTGCAAATTCAATTGACTGATATAAGCAGCTAGAAAGCAAAGATTTATAAAAATAGTTACTGAAGTGATAGAAACAATACACATTCATCCTGTACCAGCAAGACTCGTGGACAATTAGAACACTGGGACTAGGATGAAACTGATTATTAGGGAAGTCAGAGCATTCAAGTAGCACTGTTTAGAGAAAAACAATCATCAGTAAAGTGGCAAGAGCAATCCAGATACTAATTATTCTGTAATTTTTATCCACAGAGAAATACTGTAATAAATGAACGGGAGACAAGAAATGGAAATCACTGTACTATGGAGAGAACCGGAATCATGGAAAATAAGCAGTATGGGGAATTGCATGAGTAGGTCTCGTCAATCAAAAGCATCCAGCTTCATTGTACGGTTTTGAAAGGACTGGATGAAGGGTAAAGCAACAGATGTACTATCTGAATAATAGTAAAATATTTGATAAAAAAATCTCTCTCAAGACTTTTACTCCCCAAAATCAATTCAAATTGGTTTGGACAGAACACTACAATGTGACCTGAAACCCAATGACTAGTCATAACAAAAAAGTCAAGGGCCTAAACCAGAAAATAAAAATAAATAAACAGATAAAAAGATGAGCTTTTCAAGGGCTGGGAAACCCTCCAACTGCCACACTGAAAAGCGCTGTATCATTTTAGACTGATGTTCTCAGAAGTTAAAGCGATAAACAGCAATGGACTGCAAGTCTTGATTAGTGGGATACTGCAAAGACTGAAATTAGTTCTGGTGCTATTCAGAAACAGAAGCAGGACTGAATATGCTCATGAGATCCACAGATGGCACTTGCAGGTGGTAACAAACTTTGCAGATAAATTGGAATTGCCAGTTGGTACAAAACAGTAATAAGATGACCTAAAGTAATTAAAAACTGGAGTTTTTTTTAAAACAGCAAAATAAAGATTTGGTGCGTAGCAGGGAGGGACAAAAGGTGGGAAGAGGTCAAACTGGTAGACATGGAAAAAAAAAGAAAACATTAAACATATTTCATTTTAGAGAAAAAAATACAAGAAAAAATACCAGAAGATGATACGGCAGATCAGTTTAGAAGGTAAAACCAAAGACCTTTCCAGGGCATGCTATCTGAATACACAGCTCCAGAGGAGATGACCTGCATGTACATCATCAGTAAAGCTCATCTAGAAACTATCCTTCATTCCTGAAAAATCTGCATCAAGAAGAGCAGTTAAGGTGATTTAGAGTTTGTCTCCTCCAGCACCCACATACATCCCACTACCTTTGCCAAGAGTTGTTGTCTCAACTTCCAGCTTGCACAGAATGGGCTTGCTACAGACCTTGCCTTCTTCTAGCCAAACCTAGAGCTAATTAATGCACCAGTCTTGGCCACCATGATACAGTCAGATAAACATATCATGCCCCACACCATTTAATATGCATAATTATTCAAAATACGAATGCCACAAAATTTCACTTATCCCCACTAAGAAAAAGGCAAGTAATTTCCTAGCTTCTAATTTTCATGGTCACATACAGCCATGGGGGGGGGCTAAAAGCTTAAGTAGCCTGAAAAACTTCTTTTTACAAAAGCATTTTGGGGGAAAAAGGCAAACAAACAAAAAACACAACCACATGCTTCTGCACTTTTTTCCAAAGGCAGTAAAACTTCTCAGCTTTGCTGAAGTCAGTCAAGTTTAATCACTAAAACCACAGGCTGATTTTGGTTGTAACCTGCTTAGGAAATTATGACAGTATTTAAGCTTCCTCATCAGGTCACTGAGAAATTACTAACATTTGTAAAGCATTCCATTGTGCTTTATTATGGCTCCAAAGCGCCACACCAAGGTTCAACTTTGCAAATACCAATAGCTTCCAAACAACTTCATGGCAACATGTTACTTGCAGTGGATGGAACGCTAGATCCATGTTGTTATACTTCCCAATCAGCCAGCAGGGCTTTGAAGAAAACACAGGAAATTGCATATAAATATTGCTCTGTCCCATTTAATGTGTAGTTCTAAAGTTAGAGCATGAAAGCGTTAAATATTTTTGTCTTCCACTAAAAACACTCTTTACATGGCAAGGCAATTAAGTTATTTTGGCATCCGCTCCACACAAAACAGCTGCTGTACAGTATGTTTTACTTTATAAAATATCTTTAATCAGCACACTGACTAGTTCTGTCATTTATAATTAAGGAGGTAAACGGCAGGTGCAGCATTAATTAGTGAAATTGAAGTCTCTGTGCAAGACATGCAGTCATACCAACTTAATGCTTCCTAGGAATAGAAATGATTGCTACAGCTACACAACACAAATCTGACTAGGTAAGAAGACCACACTGACAAAGAGGGGCATTTACGAGAAATCTGGTAATAGAAGATTGTCAACCCTTGTGAAGCCTTGACAATCTCCTACTACCAGATTCATTTCCTAAACTCCTCCTCCAAAAGTAAGAACAGAAAAATACTTCGGGAGTGCAAAAGCCTACCGTCTAAGCCATCCTGTGAGAGCCTTTGTTTCTGCCTTACAAACACCAGAGGGGCAGGGGCAGAGGTACAGATCAAGAGACAAGCAATGTGGTTCTCTCAGTTGCAAAGATTTTCCCAGCCAACAGCTAAGAAATGGGCTAGCCTGACATCTGGGGAAAAGCCCACACTCCTAATTTAAAAACAGATCAACTGTTGTTGCAATCCTTTCTCAACATGAAAGTAGGACCACCAGTCCTACAATCACCCTCATAACAATTCTACGACTGCCACCTTAAGAGGTTGTGGGTGTTTTGGAAAGCATTCATAGCCTGTGAGCTAAATTAAATCTCTCCTCCCTTTTAAAACTGCAGAGGTTATTCTGGCTTGAAGGACTTCTAAAAGGCAGCCTTCTAGCTATTTACGAATCTTCAGAGCGTACACATTCAACAAGAAGTCCTACAAGATGATTAGCACTTCCAAAGATGTGGCAGCCACCCTCAGCACCGGTGCGACATAGTGCTGGGTTCATGGCAGAGCACGGCCCAGGGTGCTGCATCCATCACCTCCGTGCTCACCTGCTCTTCAGAGTCCCCAGGCACCACCCCAGCAGGCAAAACTGTTCATAAAAACGAGTGCAGTTGGTGAGACTAAAATAATTACAGCGCTCATGGTCTCCTTTGTAAACTAGCAGTCTGCTCATCTCCGAGCAAATCCTCTCAGACACTTCCTTGGTTTTGGCCAAACTAAGACTACAATTCGAAAGAAGCCAACAAGTCCCACTTTTGCATTACTTCAAGGCAAAAAGGTTAACCTTTCTGACTGCCACATTACCTAAGCTACGTTTCAAAACCAACCCAAATACCTGTCCTTCAGAAGTGAAAGCACAACAATACATCAAACAATACATTTAGTACTACAGTAGTAGCAAAGTAGTAGTAAAGAGCCTTCCGCATTAATTTTAAGAGAATCTATGCATTTCTGCCTAAACTCACACAGCAGCTTCCCACATCTGCCTGAAATAGAAAGCAGTACGAACACCAGGCAAAGCAACCACACCCTGTGCGATGAGCTAGAAGACCAGCTGCAGACTGATGTGAAATGCCAACCCCGCAAATATCGTCCAAGGCACTGAACTGAGTTGTGCTTCGTGGATGGTAAATGAGTGTTTCTTCAGTGGGTAGGCAGTGCCTTCCACATGCACAGAAACCAGCACTTCCAAGGCAAACTATAGTAGATAAACAGCTGTGGGTGGAAGGCAAACTTATTTGTGTTTTTCTTTCAGTGCTAATTTTGACTTAAAACTGAGTCTTCTGGGAAGGAACGTGAGCCCTAGCTGTGTGCAGTACCCCCTGCCAACCAACTTATGAACCAGAACTGCTACTGACTCACAAGCGAGTTATTCATCCAGCCTCCTCCTGACAGGCAGAAAAAACACGACCACGGCTGACAGAAGAGAAAATAAAGATTCACACACAGGGATTCAGAAAGGGCAAGGAGGCGAATTTAGAAAACAAGGATGCTGTGATAAAGACAATTTGTTATACTCTGCAAGAAGACATGACAACAATAAACCACTTTTATCCAAACTTGTCATTCTCTAAACGAACCAATAACGAGTGCTGCACAAATCAATCAAAAGGCCATCACTTATAAACACCACAACGGTTTGTTCGAAAATGCAAAATGAGATGGTGGAATTTCAACAGTATTTTTAAACCTTTTCAGATTAGGCAAATCATCTTGGGCACGAAACAGCTGATTTGAACGAGCAGGAGGTAACTCAGGGGGAGGAAAAAGCTTTGTCTATGAATGGAAGCAAGCACCACCAGGGAACCGGCTTTACAGAGTACACGTGGGGGTTAAACAGAACCGACCCTCCCAGACAGGTGCAGCTCTCAGCTGAATTATTTCAGATAGCAGTATTCACATTTTTATGCTATCACAAACAATTTCAGTTCCCAGGCAGGTCTAAGACAGTGATATTCATATAAACCCCCTGAGAAGATAGCAGCCATGCCCTACCATATGGTCTGGCACAGTTCAGCATATGGGATTGGTTCTGACTGTTTTGCTTTTCCCAAAATTAGCATTAAAATATAAGTGATAGCTTCAATTAGAAGGGAAGCAACCTGAGCTCAAAATATTAAATTAGAAGTAATGCAATGTTCTGAGAAAACGCAGACAAATTTACAGTTTGTTAGAGGATATAAATACAATTAAGACTGAGCAAAGAAATAAACACATAAATAAATCAATTCCTCCACTATTATGGCACTGAGCAACATTTACTACCAGTGTGGATAGAAAGAGAGATGTTCATGGTATACTCACAGAATGGAATTAAAATTACATTCCTCAGTCTGTCAGTTCATATCAAAAAAAGTATCAAAGAGGCCAAACTACCTTATGCCATTCAAAGAACTTCATTAGCTAACGCGGCTGAACTGGTAAAGCAATTTGAAAAAGCCTGCTTTACTATTCAACCTGTTCTGTATTAACACAAGACCTCTACTTTTCTTTACAATTCAGCTTCCTTTCACGGATACCATGAGATCCACGGGTTGCGATTCTAAACGTGTTCTCTACCAAACGGTGGTGGATCATTTCACATCACATAATCAATAGCAATTGATCACATTTTGTATCACTGTATGTACGTATCACTACAACGCACACCAACTGATCTGGTGGAATCTGATCAAAATGAGACAGCATTCCAGCTCTACAGTTACGTCACATGAAGTACCCAGATATATTGGAACACAGTTAAAAGATAAGTCTTACTTTCCCATCCAAACTGCATAGCTTTCAGGGAGTTGTGGAACAAAAAGTATGGATCTTCCAGTATCAACATCTACTGCTCCAAAGCAGCCTGCTTCAGTTACTCCAAAAGTCCAGTGAAAGTAAGATTCCTAGGTTAAGACAAAATATATTCTTAAAAGAGAACCCTCACTTCTATCAGCTCTAAAAAGAAGCTACAGCACATACTAATTCCTGCTTCCACGTATCTGAAAGAGATCTCTCTTGCTTTTGTAAGTGGGAAGTAGTTTAGGTCTAAAGTGTTTCAGACTGATTGGTTTTAGGTTACAGTAATACAAATCCTGCTGTTGGCAACTAGAAAGGATCAGAGATTAATAAACTACCGTAAGAAATAAACGGGTCAATTCAGCACAATAAATCTACACCACACAATAGAATACATTATTCCAATAGAGGATTAGGGAATGCAGAATCAGGAAGAAACAATCATGTCACGTGAGACAAGGCAAAAGCAGAGTGCAGATCCACGGTGTTTTGGTGGCAGAGCGCTGGAGACCCAGTCTCCCCCAGAGAAGAAGCAGCTGCACGAGGAACAGCCCTTAGCCTACAGTTAGTTTCAGAACAAGCAAGCAAACAACAAAACAATTAACAATACAGAAATTAATTTTGGTAAGGGCAGACATATGCTCTGATACCCTGAAAGTTGCATCTCCACCAAAACCAGACCAATGACTACATTAAGATATGCGCTATCTAGATTAGAATTTGCTGGTTTTGTTTCTTCATAACACACAATAGCTCAGTTAAACTCACAAAACAAAGCACCGCAGCCATGCAAAGCACACAGCTTTGCAGGGGTATGCATAATTAGAATTCTGTTATGCCATCTTTCCCAAAGACTAAGAACACATTTGGCATGACATTAACAGGTTATCAAGTCCTATCTCTGACAGAGAATATACAGGTACTTAAGGAAGAATCTAATTTGAGAAGACACACATTGTAAATTTTAACATACATCCTGCTTTGTAGAATACACTTATTTATAAAAGCTTGAACTACGCTTTTCTATGAATTAATTCACTTTAGTCCACTGTAACATATTTCACTACAGAAAGAAGGTTATTTTCTGGGTCATAGACAAGACTGAAAAAACTAAGAAACATTCTGTTGCTGTCTTTAATGTTACATTAACCACTGACAGGCAGTAGCACCCTGAACAGGATTAGGCCCTTTACACCAGATAATGAGTCTGAATACTAAAGAACTGAAAGAGAGAGTAACTCAGAGTTGAAAAGGCAACACTATAAAGAAGCCAATTTATTTAAGAGAAGCAAGGCAATGCACACGAGAGATAAAGGGAAATAACTAAAAATCGTTTAAAAAATCATGCAGTTGAAGAGACAGTTTCTTAATTTGATTTGAAGTTTTGATTCAGCTCTTACCTGGCGAAACACAATACCAGTATCGGTACAGTATCTCTGGGTTTCTTCTCCACCCTGCAACAGAACAACCGAATTCTTCTGTAGATCCTTATTCTGTCTCAGGCGATCACACAGTCGTCTTCTATTCAAGGCAAACAGCGCTACAGGCACTTTCAAGGTCTCATTCCCCAGCCAAAAGGAGGGTCTAGAAAAGATGTTTTTTTAAATTGACAATTAATGGAAGACAAAGACAGTGGTTAGCACGATTCAGACGCACAATGTTCGTTAATTTAGTCTAGAACAGAAGTTTGGTTCAACTCTACAAAGAAGATGCTAATGGCTCAAGGCGGAGAGACGCTGCGTACAAGCATTGCTCTTGAGCGATAATCACGTATTGCTCATACGAGTACCAAAGCAAAAAGATGGCAACAGGAGACAGGGCTGGCTGCAGCTATGGCCCACAACGTGTCACTTGTTACGCTCCTTTAGGTAAAGCAACGCAAAAAGTACATACAGAAAGCAGCAACAGCATAGATCAGCTGAGTAAAGGCAAAACAGGAGTGAAGAAAATGAGTTCTCAGTTACTGAGAACAGAAACGGAAGGTTACACTAAGCCTGGCAAACTTCAGCAAGTCCTTCTGGGAAGTGTTCAGCAGCTGAACCAGGGACCGGAGAGAAAATATGACAGATAGACGCAGGACAACAGCATTCCACCTACTCACGCAGTATCTGCAAATTTATTTTCTGTGTACGTACGTTTACTCTCACATGCATACAAGTAGCTTCAGCAAGTGACTGAACTCAGGCAGGCGGCTGCTGGAGCATGTGCCGGGTACCAGCGACCTCCTGCCACACATCACCACCTGCCCCTAAGGCAGCACAAACCTGCCAAGGCAGCCCGGAAAGTTTCTGAAAGACCATACTCAAGAGCTGCAAGAGCTCTCTCTTAAAATAAACTGGTTATTAAGTAATTTAAAGTATTTAAAGTACTGCCAGAATATATCGCCAATTCATTCACATCCGTTATAGGTCCATACCTGCATTTTTTGAAGCTTTACCAGTAGAAGCAAAGTAGCTTGTCCTAGGATTTTTTTTTTTTTTTTTAAATCAGATGAGAAGAGAAGAATCTAAGAGCATTCCCTTTTTTTATGTTTAATATAGGAAAGCTGTGCTTTGGAGTTCCAGCTGTTTTATCAACACTGTTTTATCAAAAAAAATCTTATGATTTAAGTCCAGTTTATGCCTCTACTTCAGCCTGTCTCAGCTTATTGAAGACTGACTGGCTGGATGGTCATTTTCTCCGATATGCTTCTAGAGGAGATGACAGAAAGGTGGGGTTAAACTGTTACTACGTTAAAGTGACAAGAAATTAACCACCGAGGGACTTAACCTTAGAGAAGCAGACCTCCATATCTTAATTATTATATAGTTCTCACGGGCAATCTGAAAGGTAACCTTTGATTTATAGCTGCATAAGGTAACCTCCTGAAGACTTTTCTTAGCATCAGAAATGTAAACCCTATAATTTCTTACTGCAGACACAGCATAAAAGAGCTAATAAAGTATTTTATTTTACTTGTTTATAACTACTTGATATACTGGTGTAAGTAATTTTCAAAGGTGAAAGACTGCTCTTGCTAATCCATTTTTCAGACTATCCACCTAGGAGTTCAGCTGATGATGCACAAAACCCAAATGTGTTTATTGTTATTACTTGCCCCACACACCTGATAACCCAGCACCACGGCAGGTGATCATTACAAGGGCTGCAGACTACCTATTGTGGCACATTAGCATAGGGTGGAAGCACAGCACAAGCTTTTTTCTTTAGGGGTACCCATGCCCGTAGGAAGAATGAAGGAAGTTCATACAATTCTAGCAAAAGCTACTGAAAGTTTTACATCAGGTAGCGAACCTTAAATTACATACAGGAGAGGCTTTCTGGGTGCAAAGCAACTCAGCAACGCACAAGAGACTGAATGCATAAGTCTTATGAAGAGCCACTGAGGGAGCTGGGGTTGTTCAGTCTGGAGGAGGCTGAGGGGAGACCTTACTGCTCTCTACAGCCACCTGAAAGCAGGGTGTAGCGAGGCAGGTGTTGGTCTCTTCTCCCATGTAACTAGCAATAGGATGACAGGCAATGGCCTCAAGTTGCATCAGGGGAGGTTTAGATTGGATATTAGGAAAAATATCTTCACTGAGTGGTCAGACATTGGACCAGGCTGCCCAGGGAGGTGGTAGAGTCCCCATCCCTGGAGGGGTTCAAAAAACGTGTAGACATGGCACTTCAGGACATGGTTTAGCAGGCATGGTGGGGTTGGGTTGACGGTTGGACTGGATGATCTTAGAGGCCTTTTCCAACCTTAACGATTCTGTGATAACGCTGTCATCCAAGCAAGATCACTCCCTGGAGTAACTCCATGCAGGGGCCTGGAAATCATATGCTCACCTTACTGTCAGTGTAAAAGGGAAGAGAGAACATCATCAGATACCTTTATGCCATAAGTTGCTCTCAAGATCTTTGTATCTGCTGATAAAAAAAAGAACCAAAAAAAGGCAGAGGTTGTAGCACAACCTGTCTCACGTTTTGCTTCAAAGTATGGAAAAAAGCCACCTTCGTTGTAATCTTACCCTCTTCACAAGCTTTTATTTATTTTCTGTGATTTAAAGAAAAAAAAAATGACTGACCTCTCTCCTTCCTATACCTTATTCCTACACCCCGGAGCTCACAGGAAGCTGCTACAAAGGCACATTTTCACCTCCATTAAGTTTACTATTAATGCTTTGATTGCACTTAAAACCTTTGACAACCAAAATGAGATTCAACGAAAATAATGACGTCAGGCAGCAATTCCTACTGGTAGGCTTACTAAGCACTTTAAGAGTGTCTTTTAACAGGCTCTGAACACTTGACCTGAAATGCACTCTAATGCAAATGATGGATCTTCCGCACATTTTATCTAAGCCCATGGCAAAACTGTGTTCTTCCTTCTTTGTAACAGATCCCACTTTCCCTGTTTGAATTCAATGCCACAGTACTCATCAACAGCAGAATTTGTCCCTGTACAGTTGTTTTAGACTTGCACGGCTTTTTCACAGGCACAGCCTTGGTGTCTATTTGAGGCTGCTGTAGCAGCCACAGCAGCTGAGCACGCTGGACCCCCAGCAAGGGCTGCAGGACACAGGTAGGCCGGGCTGAGTGCTGTTGTGAATATTGCTCTGTTCCTCAGGTTCTCTGCTGAGCATCCGTATGTTAATTCATGCCTTGGACCGTAGGAGCTTGCCAGGCAACAGACCTACTTTCACAACTGAAATTCTGCAGAGAAAACCAGCTAGGTTTCAGAGACGACTCAACTTAGAGAGGTTTGCTTCCTCCACTGCCTTTGTTCTCTCCTCCCTCCTGCAAGCACTTGGATACCAAACCAACAGCACCTGCATGGATGGACTAACACCATGGCAAGGCACCCAGAGGCACTGATTTGCCTGCAGCAGCTGGGTCACTCTGCACGCAGGAGCCCAGCGCGACCTCCCCACAACTTCTGTAGAGAGCTCTTTTCAGACACCAGCACTGACAGAGGAATTTAAGTCTCCCCCCCAAAAAAGAAGTATGGCTGTACACCTGGCTTTCCACTGCAAATAATGATTTGGCAAGAGAACTCTCACAGCACTCGAGATCACAAGCCTTGACACATAGGGCAGGTCAGCACATTATGACTGACCTGGTCTTTTTTCCCCGTATTCCTTCCAGCCCAACTGCTGCAAACCCCTGGCACAGTGCAGTACTGTCTATGCCATCGCTATTATTTAGCACTTTTTCAGTTTCAAATATAAGAAGTCATCGCTATGCCACTTGTGGTAACGTGGTACATGTATATAACTGCCCCACATGTGTATCAACCCTGCAAACACACATGCAATTACAGCTTTACCAGTGTAAAACTCTCTGTTATTTGCCACCTAATAATACTACCACAAAGTTCTTTCTAGAGAGGAAATTACAAGCTTTCAGTTTTGGTCTGTGGTCTCTAATCACTCGGTTTATATTACACAAGACACACAAATACCAGAATTTAATCAGTGCAAGATATTGGCTGTTCCTTCAAGGTCTGTTTCTTCTGTTAGTGCAAGGACTCTGGCGTCTCCAGCCACAAACTCAACTCGAAACTCTCACGTAGTTACACATCTGACAATGAAGAGTATTTAATGCAAGCACTGCTTTGTGGCGCACACTATGCAACCTCCTGCAAATAAGCATTAGTCAGCATCAGAAACGGCTACTTGCAAGACCAGGACAGGACAAGCAAAGCTCAGCTGCCTCATTTTCTCTAGACCAGCACCAGAACTCAGCCGTGGCTCAGCCTGGGAAAGGCCTCCCACAGTAGCTGGCTGTTTCCCTGCTGGCTGTCACACATAATTTTTGTGATCCCTTAGGCCTAAGCCCACATAAGAGCGCTTTTATTTTCTTATGCTAGAAGTTCAATATGGCTAGGAACATTACACTACATCTGTTTATTTAAAGAATACTTTTGCCTGGAACTGTTGATTTTCAATGTTTATTTCATAAGTTTTATATTTTCAGAAGGCTTACATTTTGTTACTCTATGATCCATCTAACATTTTGGATTTGCTTTCATGCAACCACTAGAACACTAAAAATCCTATTTTGTTTCTGGCTTTCCCACCAATTTTTTGCTAACCTTTTGTACTTCCATTTTTTGCAGAAGAAAATTCACAGACTGCCACGTCCGTCCTGCTGCGGTCACACTGACCGGATTCAGATCCCAGCGAAGCTGAAAAACCACCAGAATGACTCTTCCAGAATTCAGCATTTGTCGACCGGACATCATTTGTTCATTTGTTTTGAGCAACGCGGCCACCAGCACCGGCGCGAAGCCCGGCCAGCGCGCAGCGAGCCTCCGCCGCGGGCCCGGCCCGGGGAGCCACGCACGGGCA
>Ga0065711_1002266_pt1 | contig 46263 bp, 32 predicted proteins | sample Hoacrofraction12_FD_59098 | JGI IMG/M metagenome (GOLD analysis project Ga0065711, IMG submission 59098) | Hoatzin crop microbial communities from Cojedes, Venezuela - Epithelial fraction 12 v2 (version 2) | ecosystem: Host-associated > Birds > Digestive system > Esophagus > Crop | place... | reverse complement strand
CCCCCCCAAAAAAAAAGTGTCAGTTGTCCTGGAACTCGGGATCGTGTATCACAAGGCAAAAGCCAGTTGCTCTGTTTCTGACTACTCGTGTTTTCTAAAGCGTGGATTCTGCTGGATGGGGATCTGGTGGTGGGATTATTTCATTTGTTGAGTAAACCGCTATCTTTATTGAAAGGTTATTTGTTACAGGTTGTCGATTTGTGGTCTAGAAATTACAATTCTATGAATTAACATGATATTGCTTAGTTCTAGTCTGTATTATATATATATGTATATATACTTGCATATATATATTATATATATATAAAATATAAATATGTGCACCCTGTGCGTATGAAATGAGTATTTCACAGAACTATTAATTGAATGCTACTTGTTAGGCTCAAAAAATATTATGAAAAATGTTCAAAACACAACATAAAATACATTATATTAACTACAAGAAAGCATAATGTTTTCTGATAATAAAGGAAATACGTCATGCAACACAGAGGGGAGCATACTTTAGTATAGCATTATATAAGATATATATATATGAATATATGTTACACAAATACAGATACTGAGTTATATGTATTTGGTGGAAGGATTCTTTCAACATTACAAAGAATTTCTTGAGAACAGTACAATAGTGCTGTGTCTTTATAAGTAACAAAATAACTCTTCAGTAGACATAGATCTTTAAGTTGAATCCGAGCTGGATCTCAGGTTTTCCTGAGAATGTTATTTATTCAAAGAAAGCAACTACCTCTCTTTGAAGAAATAATATTGATAGAATTGAATGTTACAGTCAGTACAGGAAAGTAGCCTTGGATATCTGGATGTTTAACTATACTTGCAAGTGAAGGTTCTTCCCTTGTACTTTATTTCCATTTCATTTCATGTCAACCTCATTTCGGTTCCAGAATGATGAAGCCGCTGTAACACATCCAGTGGATAGTGGTGCATTACGCCTGTCTCACTGAGGGGTTGTTACCCTTGGCTGGCTTCGGAGGAGCTGAATTAAGCACGCTGATCGCTCTCAGGGCAAACAGTAGCTCTGCTAGTCAATTCGTGTCAGACACGATCCCAAACAGTATTTTTTCATGGGTGTAAGCTAGCAAGAAAATGGCTGACGCTTATCATGTTTTGTAGCTGTCTCTTAGGTCAATGGTCAGAGCTCCTTCTCTTAATTAACCTTGTGTGTCAGTACATTTGCATTGTATAAGGCTGGATATTTGCACTTGCTGAATTCTGGGTCTGTTCAAATTACATTTTTTCCTGCCTCGTAGTGACTTCTTGTTTGTAGTTCCAATTAATTTCTCGGTTAGCTCTTCTGCCTTTGCAAAATTGTCATTACATAGCTGTGGTCGCTCTGTCACACCCAGCTGTGTATGTCTGTTACTTGTCACTGATTTTGCTAAGCAGAAGCTGACTGACTTTGCCTGCTTTTCTCATGGAGAACTTAACCCCGTCCCAGTGGTGTTACTGGGAGATTTGCTGTTGGCTTGAGCCACATGCATGGTTCCCTCCTCCTCCCAAGCCAGGTAATACCTTTTCAGTGAGGACATAACATTTGAAGAACAGTTGTTACTCAGTACTGCAAAGTAACGTGTTTTTGCTGACGTGTACAGAGGTCGGTTTTTCAGGTATTAAAAAAGTAAATGCAAAGAGTTTCTGTTCGGCTGAACACCAGCTCCCAGGCTAGCGCCGCGTGCAACTCGGCAAAGCTGTCTGTCGGAGGCAGCCCCGGCTTCAACAGAAGGGCTCCCACTGCAAGTCCTGGACTTGCTGGAGTCTCGGAGTCTTCATCAAGGACACTAAACAATGATCGTGCCTGTCTAGGACTCTCAGGAAAATTCAGCGTTAGCATTCGCATTAGTTGCTGAAATGTATTTGAATAGAAGTGTTCTGCTCAATGTATGCTGCTTTGAAATTCAGTAGGGAACGAGGTGTGGGCTTCATAGAGCCTGCCCAGTTTTTCGGGCTGTAGCACACATGAAGGTTATGCAAAGAAAGTATTCTGATAAATGCATTGTCATGGGGATACCTGTGTTAAATATTAGCACAGGATTTTTCTGTCTAAATCTGCAAGGACTATCTGCTTTTTGTGAAACACTTTTACATTTCTCTGAGCATTGTCAAAAGCGCTAGCGTTCACCGGGAGCTCAGGAAAGAGACCTAGATCCAAGCGATCAGTGCCAGTGTATGAGTGAGTGCTTGCTGATCTCCTCCCTAGGATTCCTTTTGTTAGTGCTGGAAAGGATCTGCTATATGGCTGTGTCAACACGAGTTTGTTTTTCTCAAGGCCTGTCCTGGATATGGGCCAGACATTTTGCTGTATGCCCCATGTATTTATGTCTTGAATTCTTGCTGAGACAATAAATACAAAGCGTTTGCGAGAAAAATGAGTCATTGTTGTCCTAACTGGCGGAGTGTTTTTTCAAATTCTGGATGCGTGATCTTACTATACAAATTCCTTCCATACTTCCAAGTCAGCAGGCACACACTAGGGCAACAGCACAGTGCTGGTAGGCACGCATTGGGAGATCAGGCTTTTACTGCTGCCTTTAAGAGGAACAAGACATAACCGTATCGTTGAACTTCAAAATAGGAAACTGAGACACCTAAGCTATCATTTTCTAGTAACTACTGCCTGCAGAATAGTTGGGTGGTGTCAAGGCCTCCGTTACCTCTACCAGAGGTGTTACAGCTTTGAGGATGAGGGTGCCTGGGGATCAGTGGAGGACAGACATCCAAGTTAAGGGTTTGGACGTGGATGCAGGCAGAAAGAAATACAGCATATCGCCAAGGTCAGATTTTTACTTTCTCCAAAGCTGGAGTTTTGGAAAGGGGGGAAATGATACTGCTTACTGCAAGGGAATAGCAAGGGGTAGTGCAGAGCTTATTGTTCCTCCCTAAAGCTGGCACCCAAAAACGTGTCTGTGGAGAGAAAAGCGCAAGATCCTCACCAGCTATGCCATGCACGTCAGCAGGCTTCCCCCTGACTCATCCTCCTACTTCTCTGCAGCTTCACAGGCAGGGAGCAGCACGCCTGGGGTACCTGTTCCCCTGTGCGAGGAGGACTAAGAGCTTCCTGGCCAAAGGCTCTGTTTCCAGTAAATGGAAAGAAACAAAAAGGGAAGCAGTTCCCTGGCCTTTCCCAGTTAGTCACCAGCAGAGGCTTAGAAGAACTTTATTTCAGGGTGCATCAGCAAAGCGGTCCTGAGAAGGCCCATCAGCCTGGAGCCAAGTGCTACCACAGGTGCTGCACAGCACATTTTTGCACAGCTCCACCAGCAAATTACACTCGCAAGACTCATCAGCCTTGTGAAAACACCCAGATACCCCCACCCGCCGCCCGCCGGAGCCTTGCCCCTCTCCAGCCAGGTCATCGCCAGAGCTCGATGCTTGTGACCTGCTCCTCCCTTAAAGGCAGCAAAAAAAAAAAAAATCCCATCACTAGGGCACGGCATCGCTCTCTGAAGGTGCCTGACTCGCCTGCAAGCACCTGATATCAAAAAAACCCAAACCAAACCCACCTGCCAAAAGTGAACTGCTGGAGTCGCCGCCCCGTGGCGTTCTCCTTTAACCACGGCCCATGGGCACCTGCCAGAGCAACAAGTGCAGCCCCGGGTCGCGTTCACGCTGTGCTCGCCCAGGCGAAAACCAGCCGCGTGCCCTCGGCCAGCTCACGGTCTCGCACCTGAGACTGGATGCACAAGCGGTATTTCCTAAACAAATTGCCAGACAACAGACAACACCTCCCTCCTCCCTGCTCCCCCGCGGGATGTTTTTTTAAAAGTCATCACAAAAACAATGTCTCGTATGCTGCTCGCTATTTTTAGCACATGCTGCTGGAAGGGACTAATTTTATCATTTTTCCTCCTGTCGACACGAGACAGTGTGTGACGTGCATCCGCAGAGGTGCAAGAAGGCTGGACAGGAAGGGCTGGGGATACGATGTGTTGTCTTTCAGTCTGGCGGGGTTTTCCATGAAGCAGGTGACTGACTGATGGCGGGACTGTCGGTGAGCAACAGTCTCAAAAGCTGTCACATCTGTAAACAAGGGTCTTTGTCCAAGTGCGTCACTATATTGCCTGGATGATGGCGTAAGAAACCGGCCACGCCAAGGCTGCCCTCCCTCCTCATGCACGGTCTCTTTGCAATGCAAATCTCACCAAGTCCACAAGCCCTCCGAAAGCATGGAGGCAGGTGTCACTCCTTTAGCAACAGGAGACATCTCGTGAAATGGCAGTGTCCTCAGATAAAACTCTTTCAGCCCTTTCATCTTATGGGGGCTTTGGCATCATTCCCTCCTCTGCAGGAAAGGACGGTGGGAGCACCTCTCTGCTCGGCTGCTTGTGGTCCTCCATGCTGCTGCCATGGCTTGAAGGGCCAAGGCACCTTCCCGCAGGGGACAACCCAGCTGCATTCGAAAGAATCCAGTTACCTTCAGAAGCACTGAATCAGGCCAGAGAAGAGGCCTTGGAGCTGCTGCCAGGACACCGGCACCCCTGTGCTACCACTGTGACACTGCTGCAGCGCCCGCCTGGGGGGCTCAGAGCCGAGGACGGCCCTGGGATGGTGCCCATCACTGGGCTTTTGTGCCTTTGGGGTTTTGCCTGCGTTAGCACGCTCTGCCCAGGTCAAGGTACCACGTTTGCACCTCCTCCCTCAGCTCGGGGGTGTGAGCCGGGGCTGCAGCCACCTTTGCCACTTGCTGCGTGGCAGCGATTAAGGGCAGACTTCTGCTCACACCTTCCCCTTGGTGCTTCCAAAAGGGACGTGACTGAGCCGTGACAAAGGCACGAGGCCACGTTCACGTCCCTCCTGCCCATGATCAGGAATTAGGGAGGTAATTTTTGACGACAGCAGCTGGGCCTTCCCCAGCGCTGCCACAGGGTCAGCAGTATGTCAAGGAAATCACTTTGCCAAGTAGGGAAAAATCCAAGCAACTACAGCTTTGGGTGGCTGCTTGCTCAGAGCAATGGTATCAGACTGGTTCAGCTGCATGGCAAGGTGCAGCCAGTGCCTTTGGGACTATCAGTGGCAAGGCAAAATGTTCTGGGTTTAGAATTGGCTAACTTCAGAAAATACCCTGACTGCTGGAAAACATCCTCCTAGTCACAGCTTTACACACTGTGGGGTGGAAGGGCACCTCCTTGTTTTTGGGAAGGATGTTTATTTGCATCAAATGTTCTTTGCCATGATCATTTAATGAGAGGGATTTTTTTTACTTTTAAAAGGTAAAAAGCTTTATAGTTTATTGCAATCATCATTAGTTTGTGAAGTCTTTTAGCTGAGTCAATTGCTTACAGGAACATGACTACCTGGAAAGAGCAAGTCATGGCTGGCTTTTTGCATGAAGGCAGAGTCCAAAATGGGCTTTTGCCAAGGGCTGGTGACAACAATCTGGTTCAGCTGTACTCCTTGATGGGGACAAATGACCCAATCATCTCCTTCACCAGAAGCAGTGGGGATCAGCAGCACCACTTGCTCCCCAGGCATCTATTGATACAGGGGCTCTGGACACAGGGTGGAGGTGCTGCGAGAACACTTGTATGACCCAATATTGCATAGGAAGGAAAATTAAAAAAGGAAAATAATTTTTAAAAAAGCACCAAACTGCTGGACCAAAGCTTTGAACCTCCCGTCCCTGGGCAAGGGGAGGGCAAAGGGCTGGCAGTGCAGAGGCAGCAGAGTGGACATGCCCCCGCAGCGATGACTGGCTCTGGGGCCAAGCCTCCGTGGCCCTTGGCACCGAGAAGTGCAGCTCAGGGCCATGGCCTGGGGAAGTTCTGCTTCCCCTTTCCACCGCAGCTACAAGCTGCCCTGCAGCGTCTCTTCCCTGTGTGCACAGGCATCGCACCCAGCCATCACACAGCCAGCTCCAGCCCGGCCACCGGCTCCAGGGAGGGCCATGGGGAACCTCCCTAGGGGACTGTCCTTTACACCATCCCTGCGTGGGGGACAGGGACAGTGACCATCAGCCTTCATGGCACATTCCCAGAAATAAAGATCGGGTTTTGGAGCCATGAACAGCCCCATTGGAGACACACAGACCCTATTTGGACATAGGCTGCATTGAGTGATGCTAACAGGGAAGAAGAGAGTGGGAAAGATGTAAAAAATGAGAAATAAACCAGAACTTTTCAGGTGGAATGATAAACCTCATTGCAAACAATGAAGTAGGTGTCTCTGCTTACCTCATTTAGATCTGAGCTCTGTATGTTAGTGATACAGGAATAAAAAAAGCCGTGCCTGAAAGTGCTAACCTCTCTTGTCTTTTGTGTCAAGTTCCCCATTTACCCATGCCCCAAGGCCTTCAGGAAAAGCCTGATCCCTGAACGCAGCTGATTTAGGTAGAGTTTAAATGTAATTTTTTATGACTTCGCATGTCTTAGTGGATAAATGAAGTCGCATGTGATAATCCATTTACAGATTAAGTCTATTGTGTCTTCTCTCTTTTGTATTCCTCTTTAGTTAGCCACTAAGCAATTAAGATTTTAATGTAAGGTGTTCAAGACTGATCTTACCAAAGCCAGGCTGCACTGAGGCTTCAGCCCTGCTGACCCCAGCATATGCCATGTGTAGGAAAAAGCAGGACAGACGGGGATGGACACAGGGGAGCCACTGAAAGAGGGGAGAGAGCCTGGGCTGGTCCAGCACTCAGACAATAGTGGAGAGGAGAAAGCAGCGGAGATCTTCATGGCCACAAATGTCATTTTCCATTTTCCCATACAGGCCTGGGGGAGAAGACAGGCTCCAGCCAGGGACACACGTGCCGGAGCAAGCTCGAGGGGGCTGCACGCACCAGCCCACACCTCCCTCTCCATCCCCTTCCTATGCTAAGAGTTTTGCACCTTGCACAATGCCACCTGCGCAACACCACAGGCTCTGTAGCATCCCTCAGCATGGCTGCTGGCAAAGGAGGGATGTCGGGAAATGGGTCCCAGTGCACACTGGGCACCGGCATACCACAAAGCTCCTCCTTTTCCGCCCCAGGCTGGGAACCCGATGCGCCAGCCTTTCCCACATCGTGATTCAGCAGAAGAGCCGGGGCTTCTCCCTCCTCACGTGACTCTGGCTCACACGCACCCTCATGGCGCGGCACCCAGAGAAGGAAACCGAAAGCGAACATGGTGGCTTTTGGAGCATAAGCCCGTGGATGACGGAAATGCCCTCCGCGCCACCAGCATGGGGAAGCAAACACCTTCCTCTCCTCGCAGAGAAGCCCACCTGGCACTTTCGGGCAGCACCACGCACCTGAGGAAATGCTGTGGTTTGCAAGGCACGGCAGGAGGGAGACAGGACAGTGCCGTGTGGGCACCGAGGAAGAGGAGGGACTGCGCTGTGGGCGACTGCTGCTGCGAGCACCCAACCCAGCACTCGGACACGGAGCAAGGCACACGGGCTTGCAACGTGGATATGACTGCTTAACTCACAAGGTCCATCCTCCACCTCAATGTACCCGACAGGGACTAGCTGACGTGTCCAGGCAGCATCCCCCAAGCTGGAGGAGCTGAGAGGAGAGCTTTCTGGGCTGCCGCACCCTTCTGGGAGGCAGGCTTGCCTAGAGCTGCCCGGCCACGACGGTGAAGCTGGCTGTGTCCACGAAGAGGTAGACCACACGATGCAAGCTTTCCCAGTTTGAAGGTTATGGCCTCCACCTCCCACTACGAGCCCCACCACGGCTCCGCTCCATCCACAGAGAGGTTGCCTTCAGCCCAGCCCATTCCACCGGCTCACCAGGGCTTTGAAGGGGAGTTTATCCCCAGGGCAGGTGGAAGACAAGTACCAATACCAGACTAGGACTAGTTGGTTACGCACACACCCTACACACACAACCCCTCCCCTTAGAGCCCAGGGGCTGGGCAGGAGGCACAGTTGATAGGCGACGTGCTGCTCTTGTTGAAAACTCCACATTTCACCTTTGCCCTTCGCATTTTCCTTGCGCGGGGGCAGGAAAAAACAAAGCGCAGCTTCCAAGATACCGAAGCTGGTCCTACAAACCGCCTTCTAACACTTCTCGAATGCTTTACTCCTCTTCACACTGCATGACGGTTCTTGGGAGGGCAGGATTTCACTTCCAGCTTAGATGCACATCTGGACGGCGTTAACATTTAGTCCTTGACTGTGCTCTCCAGGACAACCTTGTCCAGTTCCTGCTGCGGACTAGTCAGACTTTGGCCTAACAGAAATAAGTATCTAGAGGAGTACTAAGGATACCATTTATTTTCAAAATCACTAAAAATCCCAAACAAAACAGTTTATGGCAATACAGATTTACATAACAGGGACAGCAAATTGAAAAATGTACAATCTATTTCATATTATTGCACTCACTTTTTTATAATATACAAGGCATATTAAACCATTTTCATTAAAAGAAGTTTTATTTATATAAATAAAAGTGTAAATATACAATATCATACAATAAGTGTATCAGCCTAACACACAAAACCTACCTAGAGTGGGATCCCAATTTCTCACATGATCTAGTCTACTTCTCATCAATATTTCCACGTATACATTTACATACCCTAAATGTAGAAGCAGGTAAACATTCCCACCTGGGAACAGTTCCTTCAGATTTTGACAAGAACCACTGCAGAACATGAACTAGGGTTTAAGTGAGGTTCACTAGAAAATACGAATCACTCAACAGTCTCTTAATACTTATATGCCCTCGTATTATTTATTTTTTTAGCAAGAAAAGGATCAGATGTTTCTCCCTTCCTAATTTAGGCCTAATCCCACAGTTTTTAATACAGATGCAGTCCTCTCAGAAGCTGGAAAGAGCTTCCAGGTACAAAAGGCTGCAGAATACGCAATGGCAGAACCGCACCGTAGCCCACTCTCATGTTCAGGACGTGCACCCTGAGCTGCCCCAGGCCTGGAAGCAGCAAAGCCCTCTGCCAGGCCCTCTCCATCCAGGAGCAGGTCCACCTAATCTGGAGTGCTTTCAGGCCCCTTGTGAAGAGTGGCACACCAAGTCCATGACTTCATCCTGATGTTTTGGTATTCCAGGATGCAGCTGCAAGTCTCTGGAGAGTCACCGCTCTCCTAGAGCTTGGCCAACCCTCCAGTATGGCAAAGAATCACCGTGGGGACTGATATGGAAACCGCAAGGCCAAAAATGCTCACGAACCTGCTGAATACCGACAAGCTGATGCAACGCCCTCCGGCATTTTTGTGCAACCAGGCTCTCACGTACTTTGGCAGGTGCGTAACAAAAGGTTCACTACATCTGTTTGGTCTACCCATCCTGTTTGTAATAAAGCAGATTCATATTGCATAAATCCTGGGCATTTATGAGGGACACCACGCCAACAGAGACATCAGGAAATGCTACTGTAATCATACCAACAAGCGGTAGCATCACTAAAGATGTTTCTTGTTCTTTCACAAAAAAAAAAAAAGTATTTTCAGGAACAGAAACTATCAGGGTTAAATACTATTCTTTTTCTTGCTGTAATGTTAGTAGAGAAGTATATCATTCTACCCATAGTAACTATCAGAATTAAAACATTAAACCTATCTTTTAAATTATAGCCACTACTTAATCACACAGAAAAATCCCCATTTCTTTGCTGTTATTCAGCCAACACATATTTACGTGCACATAAAATAAAATACTGAACAGTATTCGATTACTGAAAAATGAAAGCCTTCTAAATCACTCACATTGAACAGTACCTGCAAGTGTCTGAAAATATTCACCACATATCATCTTAAGACACCTCTAATAAAGTTTAATTTACAAAATGAAGACTTCACCTTTGAGCTCACACTGGTTTAGGAGTGAGGGAGACATACACCCCCCTGTATTGAAACCTCTAAAATTTTAAACTGTGGACTGAAAAAAAATGCCATTTCCTAAAACACAGTTGTGATTTACCACATTAAAGTAGCAAAAAGTCAGTACTGCACTTGTACGTATTATACGTATACAGGTATGTATTCACTACGCTGCATTAAATTCCACATGCATTTTATGTATCTATTATACACGCTATTACAGTCAGATTTTGGTCACTCCTGAACAAGGCCTCACCGTCTAATCGTCACTGCCAAATGTCTTCTTGCTGTTCTTCAGCAAATATGCAGGGCTAACCTCTTTTATCCCAGCACAGGCCTGCACCCTCGTGTGGTCCTCTGACCCCAAGTGCTGCATCCTCCAGAAGCCTCTCCCACCACGGAGGTGGCCAAGGGCGAGCACCAGTCCTGACAGAGCGTCCAAGCTTTGGGATCACAGGGGCACCCAACTCCACTGAACCTGAACCAGTTTCAACAGAAATCCTGCAGGCAAAGCAGCTGTAGGACTACATACAGTATTGCCTTTCCTGTAACCAAAAGCTGCATCTCTCCTTGGATTCACATGCTAAAACGTCACTGAAAAAGAATGAAATCCATTCATTTTAAGGCAAACATTGCACAGCTTTTCTGCTCGCCTGGTCTCGGGCTGCCTCGCAGAACTGAATTTTCCTCTGCACATCACTAGTTGCAGTCTGATGAAGCTGTCACAGAAATGAACAAAAGCGAATGCTCCACTAACCTGGAAGCAATTGCTCCAAGCACTGTTGAGCAAATGTAAATAAGCTGAACTACAGTATGATCTTGGGGTGAGGCCAAGCAACAAGCCCAGACCTTTTTGTAACAGCTACGCAGTGTCTTGGCTCACTACGAACGTCGGCAGCGCATCAGATCTGGACCAGCTCCAGGGTGAGAGCTCTTCATGCTGGGCATGCTGGCTGTGAGCGCTCTCGAGCCCAACTTGACAAACAACCTGAGCACTCTGGTACAAACAACTTGTTCTCAGCTGATAAGGGCACTGGCCTGTTTCCTCCTGTATCTCTTTTATGCTGTTTAGCTATCCCAGATGTAGGAAGAGAAATAACAGAGCCTAGTCTCTTGCACCTATACACTCTCTTCCCAACACAGCAGACTATAAATAGCACTCAGCAGCAGCATGGATCACTACTGATACCTCTACTGTGACTAGAGGTGAGAAAATCAAAACGAAGCGCCTGCAGCACTGCAACCCGTTCAGTTCTTCTGTATCCAACACCAAGGTTTCTCCCATCTACACAAACAGGTTTTAGTTTCACCATCCAGAACCCTCAGCATCAGCCCTCTCCTGATGCAGCTGGGTGCACTTGTATCTTCCACACACATCCTCATCCACTCTCACACAAGCAAAAATAAATAGCGGACAGGAGAAAACAAAAAAGAGCGATTAAATGCCACCACAAGTATGGCCAGTTCAGATTTAATCTGTTTTAATCCCCATCCTTAGGCCACCTTTTTCCAGCTTGAGTGTTTCAAGTTAGGCAGCCTTAAGCCTCCTGTAGCTAAATAAAAGCAGCGCAGCTTTCAGAAGTACTTAGCAATCGCTGAAGTCTGTGGGATCTGCAAGTGCTCAGCACCTGAAATGATCCCTCTTTAAAAAATATATGTATTTTAAAGGTACCTAACATTAAAAGCCTAAATTTGAAAATTCAGACCCCCATTTTTATAGCTCCCATCTTAATCACAACAACCGAGTCTACACCTTGGTGGACAATCACCTATTATGTGGACATGATTTTCTTGCTCACAGATTTCTAATGCATTAATGCCAAGTGCTTTCAGACACAAGCTGCATCTAAGAGCAGATTCAGTTGTGCTGGATGCTGGGTTAGTTCATCAGTTTTAAGAGGATTTTTCAGCTTTGCAATAAAACGCTCATGTTTTAGGCATAAAAGTTGTGCAAAATTATACTCTTTTGTCATGCATTTTTAGCAAAACTGCACTTAGAAGAATACAGTGAGATTGTTCCAGACATTCTCTTATTACAACAAAAAAGGACCAGACCCTTAGTAAGTGTCCTGGAGTCTTATTACAGCTAAGTGATACAGTGATGTGTCACGATATAGTGATCTATCACTGTCATATTACAGCTAGGTGATATACAGTCTAAATACCCACCCTTGTCAACAGGATGGCAACCAACAAGTTGTACTCCCAACACTCTGCAGATAATAAAAATAACAGGGACAGGCACAGTGTTATTTATCTCAGTCAAAATACTTTAAACCAAACCCAGGAGAGGTCTTGAAGGTCCATTAAAACTGCCACATAATACAAAAATGTCTCTAACATTTGGCTTCCTTTATCCCCAATAATTAGGTGAGATTTTATGATGCTCATCACACGCTTGCTCAGTGGTTCTTCAAGGCTCTTAGCACCTCTCTATAGAGCATTAAGACACTTCTGTGTGGCTTTAGAACCAAAGAATGCTTCTAGCCAGTTTTAAATGTTTTGTCATAGCAAGTGTGATTAGATGTAGTGCTTCCATCACACTGAAGTTCTGTGTTTTCTGATTAGTAACTGAACAGGGCCCTCTGGCACAGATTTAATAATGTTCCAGGCATCGTAATGCATGAGGCCAAGTAACGATTTTCCGCTCACAGCAAGAATTTCATCTCCAGTTTCTATGTTTCCAGATTGCTCCGCAGCACCACCTAGGAGGAAAAGGGGAAAAAAAATCAGTGTAAGAAAACAAGTAAACCCACAAAAATTTGCTTTCCACTGTGATGAACAGCAAATAAACCATTTTTCCAACAGTGGCAATTTCAGTACAAGTCCCTGACGTTGAGCTCAGCTCTAGCAATCTACCCCATGCTGCATCTCACAGAAAACGTTATTTTAACCAAGATAAATCCTTGTTCTCAGAAAAAAAGTCTATTTTTGAAGGAAGCAGCATGAGTGCACAAAATACACTATACATTATCTCTGAAGCAGTAAGAAAACCTGGTTGTATGTGGCATGGATTTACTTTCTGAAACAGAATTTTAACATGGTAATAAGCAGATAATGCAGTAGAGATTGTAAAACCCAGATAACAGGGCTGGATAAACCAAACACCGGTAGCAAACTTAGGACAAACACACCAGACACACAAACAGATCCTAGGGAGGGGCACACCCTTCACTGCTGATGAAAGTATGTTTTCTGTAATGATAATTTCACTAACATCAGCCATCACGGGAAGGGAAAGGGAAAAGGACTGTATATAAGGATATAAATTAATGAGCTGAGAAATTAAACATGCCCTTTCCCCTCAGATTCACTTTCTAAAGAGGGGAAAACAAACACACAAAGAGAAACTGATGAGCAAATCAGGGAATATCAGTTTGATTTTCTTCCTTGATGAGAGAACAAACCACTGAAAAGGAATCCTGTAAAAACCCTGCGCACCCGCAACTTCATTGAGAGTTTCAGCTTCCTTTAGAAAGTGCTATATTTTTCACTAAACTGAATCCGAGACTAAGACATATTAAAATTACAGCATACTTATGGGACTGGTTTCCTTTCTATACATGGTTCATATAAGTTTAACTACCTGCTGACAAACAAAGCATCCAGGAGTGGCAGTTTCTGAATATGAACATCACATTCTCTGTGAAAGCTAATACTGGTATCTAGCAAAAAAAAAAAAAAAACAAGTACAAAAAAAAGAGATACAATTAATGATTGGGTATAATGCAGGATGATGCTTTGGAACTACATTGATTATTTGCACTGTGCTTCTCTTGGAGAAGAGAGTCAGGTAAGGCACGGACTTCTTAAACTGTTATATAAGATATCACTGCTGTAATTTAGTTGTGCAGAACAGTGGACTAGCCCAGGAAGGAATTGCATCATATTTAGCAAAAAAAAAAAAAAGAGTCCAAGAACTAAAATATCCATACAATGCACAAAAGGAAAACTCGGATAATATTCACTGCATGTGCGTAGTACCTTTAAATATTCTTTTTACAAGCAAGGGCCTGTCTCCAGCAATGGAAGCTTTTCCACCATCAAGACTGAATCCCAATCCAGCAGAGGTTTTCAATAATTCAACGCAGATGACATCATTCATATCCAGGTTTGGATCTGCGACAGAATATACATAGCATCTTGTTATGCAGTTAACAGTAAACTGCAAGTTGTGTTTGGTTGGTTTTCTTTTTGCTGCAGTGACAAAGCAATTGAGAGCTCAGTTCATACTCAGACTAGAACATGTTGTAACCCAGTTTCTCATAAGTGAATGTCTATTATTGAAGCTGTGAAGAAGCAGCAGTACAAAATTTTCCTGTTTGCATGTTTAATAAAAACCTGCCAAGGCATTTTTTTTTTGCAAAATGAAAGCCTAGCAAACAGCTCTAAGACTCTAAACATCAACAAGATAACTGAAAAATTACAAAAGTAGTGAGTGGAGAGCATCCCTTTTTCTTTCATTTGTTCCCACATGCTTATTCAATGAGCCAAATCGTTTTAAATAACAATAATGAATGAAATGTACACTAAACAAACATGTTCCACCTCTTAAGGAAAAGTCACTCACTGGTATGAATAATTGTTTCTGGTATCATATCTACGGAAATAACCATAATTACCTGTAGGTACATCCTGCCTCCCACATAACAGATATTTTTAGAATGCAATTATTGCACTGACACAAAATAAGATTTTGCTCAAGAGGAAATAAATCTACAATTCTGGAAAACAGGACCCTCTTTGCCCTGTGTGAATGTAAACAATACACAGTTTGCATTATCAGAAATTACTCCTACCGTTATCTCACACAACTTTAAATGTTATCTAAAACATCTGAAGCTGTGCTTTGCCTTTCTGATGGAAACACATTCTTAATAACGCAATGCTATTGCTTATGAGATGATGTTGCCCCCTAGTGCCTGCACCCAGCAGATGTTCTGCATTTGTCAACTTGCAGGACGCAGGGAGTTGATCCGGGTAGGAAGGGATTCTGAAGTAATTACATGTACTATTATCCATGGGAGAAATTCCAGAATGGCTGAACCATTCATTTACAGAGTGCTTCCTGTTTCTTTTAAGCCGTATTACAAAGCTGCGTGATAAAACTCAGTGAAAGCATAAAACAATAAGAATTGCTACAGAAAAAAAAAAAACTCAGTAATGATTACAGGCAATGGGTTAAAAATGGGTGAGGGGCAGTTCCACGTCCCGGTTTTGGGGTGGTTGGAGCTGAGTGCCTGGTATTGCCCTGGAAGGCACGGAAGCCACATCACCAAATCTCTCAGCAGTAAGCTGTAACCACTGCCCCGCTCCCTCCCAGGGACACTACAGCACAGGACCGAAGCAGGTCATCCCCTGCTCCTGAAGCAGAGGTATACAGGCAGGTGCTAAAGGGTTTTGTGTCTTCATTTGACAAAAAATTTTGAGAGATCTGTCTGAAACACCCGAAGTGCAGCCTTCACGCTGAAATGCTGTCTTGTTCCCAAACAGGAACTTACCGTTCCACTGATACGTTTCCACTTAAACCATTTATCCTTAGACTGAAATTATTATCCTGGTATGAAATCTGCTGTTAACACAGAGCAACTTCAGTCCCTATGCATAACAAACTGCAAGACTTGGGGTGTTCTTTGAGATTTTTTTTTTTTTTCTATTTTGCTTGTTTGCTTTCTTGCACTGACTACTATTATTACTTAAAAGGAGTTTATCCTGGATTGGAAGAATATGTGGAATCACTAACTTTAGTAGAAATTGGATTAGGCCCTAAATATACTTCTAAGTTTTTGCCTACTTATGATATTTAAAAAAAAAAACCAAAACAACTGCGTGTAGGCTCCAAAGAAAACAAATAAAATTTAAAAGGTAATTTAATTTGCTCCCTTCAATCACATAAGGCACAGACGCTTTTAATCTAAAACACACGGACATTTTTCCCTTCAGTCTGCTCTGCAGCGGAATCCTTCCAATTGTTCTTGGACAACGATCATACCTGTTCCTATTTCCATGGAAACATCCTTTCCAGACCCCACACATTTTCTGCCAGTAGCTGATATCTCAAGTCTGGAGGAATTGTTTGCTTTGTCTTTTTCCTTCTGGATGACAATGACTGCGTATTTGTATAGTCTTGCCTGATGAAGAGCGTTCAGGACATCCCCATGGACTGAGCTCGCAAGAGACTTGCCATTGATTGACAGAACAAGATCTCCTTGATGAATAGTCCCTTCTTGAGATGCCATTCCCTTTGAAAACACTCTGTGGACCTACAAGAAAGATTTTAACTTAAGGATGCTTTAACCTTATGACCACACTTAGTGCTCTACAGGCCAAGATGAAGATGGAGTCCCTACCAAAGTTTGCAACTAGCGCCCACTGTGTGGATATGAAGCACACAACACCTCCTCCAACAAACACCCCCAAATACTAAGGCTTAAGTGACTGGACAAGCAGTGCAGTTCGGGATGGGGGGAAAGTAGAGGAAAAGATGCTATTATTGCATGGTCATTTCTATGCAGTAATAGACAATCAAAACCAGCTATGATCAAATACCATGCAAATAGTTGCAAAGGGACGATTTAGTGGCTTGAAACGCATATTTTCTAGAGAAAAGAATACTTAATTCAGAGTAGATTAAACTTGGAGTGAACTTCAGCAAGTTCAGCTGAGACTTAGATGTGTGCCATTTACAAAAAGGAACTGACTAAGACTCAAGACCCAGAATTCAAGGGCTTGCCTGTCAGGCATTGTAATTTTAGCAGCCAGAATATGGTTTCCCATGCACACAGTTCTAGGCCTGCTGGGCAAAAGTTCAAAGCAGCAAATCTGTGGACACAGTTCTGCATGGCATTTTCTCTAGGAATTTATCCTAAAAGCAGACCAACGGCAAGGAATCAGAAGCCTTTTGGCTCCTGCTCCCTCTCATTGCTGGGCTATGCTGAGATGGGCACCTGCCACAACCCTACAGATCCAAGGAGATAAATTTCCAGCCAGTATGAGGAGACATTCAAAGCTGGAATAACAGCCTCAGTGATAGAGGTACACACCCAAACGCAAGACGTAAGTGGAATACAGGGGTGATGACCAAAACATCTGCTGCCTTCCCACATATGCTCAGCTCCTCAGTACCAGGCATTTCTATTTCTGCACCCAAGTGTGGGCAGAACAGCCCATCTAAGCAGCTCAGCACCCAGTGCCAACCCTAAATCCAGCTGAGACCCAGAATCCTAGCAGGTCAAGGACATTAAAATGTTCCCTACCTGAGAAACATGCTTTACACATACCGGACAAAGAGGATCTGGAAAGAGCAGGAGCTGATGCTCTTTTGGTCTCATGGCTAATTGCATTCAGGAGAAAGACTTCATCAGCTACTCGGCCTGACAGAGCTCAAGGTCATATTTTTAGGTAGTGTCCCAGCCTCTAGGTGAGGAGCCCTCTGGGGCGGGACACTGTTGAGCCTTCCCTCTGCTCCCAACTGACACTGCGAGTGTTTGAACCAGAGACAGGGAACACAACCTTTGTAGCGAAAGAAGCGGTGTCTGTTCCCTAGACTGTGACCATGTTCTACTCAATGACTGCTTAATGTAAAACACATTTACTTACATTGGTCTTGCCTAAGAGCAAAAACCTTAGCGGGTTTGCCAGAAGGGCTGCTGCAGGCCCCAAAGACCAAGGACATATCCTTCTAATCTCTGCATTTAATAAATATCCCTCTTTCAGGGCAGAAATTAAATGCATATCTTGTGTAAAGATGCTGTCACGCAGGACACCGGTTGTCTTGGATTTTTCTGTCTCACTGATGTGTTTTTGAACAGTATATAAGTTGGTACCACTTTTTACACACCAAAATCACTTGACGGCACACAGTATCCTTGGTTCAGAATGCTGTGTAAGACTTTAAAAAAACCCAACAACAAACAAAACAACAACCCCCATTACTGACCATCCATAGGTCTTAATAACACCAAAACAAGTATGTGACGTGAAATCCAGAATGTTTGCTGAGGTCTGAAACAGTCATTCTCAGCATTTGCAAAACCCTTCAAAAACTCTGCTGCACAGAGTTCACTTTCAAGAGCTGGGAATGAAAATTGTGCATAAATAATTTTATTTACATGCATAGGATTTAGATCTAGCTGATCCTAGTAACAGAATTTTAAAGACTGGGAACATAACTGGCATCCATCTCCAATAATAAAAATTATGCTTCCCAGACACTCTGTGATTTCAGTAGCAGATGGTATGCAGCCGCCTCTGTTTTATGACTGTGAATGACTTGCAGTGAGTCTTCATAAATGAGCACTTGATCTAATCACCAGCCTGCTTTAAAGTGAGCTTTGCAAAAATGACTTGCAGCCATCACTTACTGTGACTGATTTCTGTTCCAGATCTATTCCTCCAGCAACACTAAATCCCAGGCCAGCTCCTTCTTCTTTGTGCAAGACTACAAAGTATGTGTCTTCTTTGCTCTAGCAGAAAAATGGAGGTGGAGGGGAAGGAGAAGAAAAACAAAACCAAAGATCAAGACCTGCACAAATGATGAATTGCCAGTACCCTCAGATTATGGCAGGTGAAAAAAGCAACTACTGAATTGAAACTGAGACATTAAATACATTTCTGTTAATGCTACAGATGAGTAGTAGACATATCGGAGAACTCAGGTGACAGCAAAGGTTTCTTCAGTCAGTTCAAGGCTAGAAAGCAAAGTCAAAATTAGGATAGTGGAAGGGTATTAAACCTTCTTGGGCAGCCTAATTTTCACAGGCTGTAATCAACTTTACATTGCTCGACATTTTGCAGTCAAAACTCAATAGTTCCCATACACCTCTCTGGACCAAGCACTGTACTTTCCAGTGAATTACTAACACTTGTATTAGTCCATTTCTCCTTCCTCTTGAAAGGCAGTTACAAAGATGTAATGCAGACCAGTTGTATCAGCCTCTTCTCAGCAGTGATGGACAATCTCACAAGGGGCAGTGATTACAAACTGAAGCCTGGGAAGGTTAGATGGGATAGCAGGAAAACTGTGTCACTTGGGAGACCAAAGTAAGGAGCCCATTAGTGATCCAAATGGGACTAAGCTGTGGTGCTGCGGAAATGGGAGCATCTAGCATAGGAAACTGACTGGTGCAGGTCTGCACCAGGGCTGAACTTGGCTCCAGACCAGAAAAAGGTGTAAAGCTGATTTCCTCGAAGTGACGGCCTGCTGCCAAAATACAGAATTTGCCATGAGGGAGAAGCAGTCCCGTCCAGCAAGTCTGGTGCTGTGTTCTGAACAGTTATTAGGACAAAACCAGGTGCTGTTACAGAGACCACATTTTGTGGTGTAAGGGGGACTATAAGCAGGCATCTGGTTGAGCAAGGTGATAGTAACTGTCTGTGTGGCAGAGCATCAGAAGCGGGGAGTAGAAAGCACATCTCAGCTTTTCCCTGGGATCCCATCCAACATCAGTCATTTCCAGAAACTGCCAACACTAAAATTAATGGCACATCATTAGAAACCAACCTCTTAATCTATTTAGCATTAAATGACATATTTAGTTCACTAAACTCAACATTTTAACTCAACGTTTGCCTTTTTATTTTGCTTCAAAGGGCACAGGGAACCACAGATTATTATCATTTTCTGGTGAAACAACAGTCAAGTGTGTGGCCTCTCTGTGTGCTTTTTTGCCAGACAGTGGCCCTGGAAGATTTTCTGCATTACAGGCATCCCTGCAACGCACAGAGCCAATGTCAGAAACCAATGCCACCCTGCTCCACATCACTGATCCATCAGCTCTCGAGGAGTGAGGAGCAGTCGAGGCTAAACATCTTGGTCCACAGTCTTCTGTAGACGTTAAGACCCTTCTCACCTTTACTCACATGATAATAGCTTTATGTTAGGCTAGAAATAATAAAACCAGTTATAGAAAGGCTAGCCCCTTTCAAAGTACAGTGAGGGTAATGGAAACATTCGTATCTTTGTTCAGTACTACAGCAAGCCTTTTTGTTTAAGAGTTCAGGTCCTTTACAACCCTTGCTACCACAAATTGATTTGATTACACTGGGAAGAAACATAAAAACATATCAGGAGTTCAGATGTTAGAGGGCTGTGCAAGAACCACACCGTCTGAACCCTGGCTTCCCACTGCCAAGGTCGTGCATTTCCTCCTTCCCCAGCTCTCAGCACTGTCCTCAGCCAGCACGCATACTCTGGGGCACCAAGACCTGGCTATGCATGCTTACTGCTTTACGTGGCCACACAGTGGACACACAAGGCCTCCAATGACCACCTCTCTTTAGTCTGGTAGCCAAAGATCATCAGCCATAGAGATTTAAACAATAAATTGCTCATATATACATATTTTTTTATATTAGTAGCACTTATTAAATGCTAGCAATAAATTCAGCACTGTTCAGAGCAAAAGATGATGACAAACTCTTCCCGGGGAAGCTCTCAGTCTGAATAAGGCAGTCTATCTCATTTTTCAGCAATTGCGTAACTATGAAGAACTGTCCTATTGCACATTTAAATCCATTTGACTAGCATAACATTTTCCAGTGTACGTGCCACACTGGACTTAAATATGGATAAGAAACTATGCAGACAAGGACTGCATTCCAAAAAACATTCAGCTTTATAAATATTTGAGTTCTCAGGCTTTGAAAAGTGGCATAAATAAATAATCTCTGCAAAATACTTTAAAAAACACTTAATTACCTTCGGCCAGAAGTACAATCCAATCCCAATTTTATCAGTAAACCTACCGAACTCTCTTGTCTCACCAAACTCTTGGGACTTGCAAGCTTTAGCTGCACTGTGCCTGGAAGGAGGTAAAGCTGAGTGTTTTGGGGAGGTTCCCTTCAGCCTGTTCTACATTTGAAATAGCAACCTTTGTAAGTAAGACTCAAGAATGCTCTAAACGCAGCTCAGCCAGCAGTTATGGAGAGCAGATGGCAGTTTCCCCTCCAGTGCTGTCATTATTTTATCAACTTCTATTTTGATTTTAAAAGGATGTGGATGTATCCCAAAACCACAAACACAAACACTGCAAACAGGGAGTAAGGTCCTGGCAGTCATTTCACTTTGGAGACCTTCTTTAACACCTTGATAATGAAGCAGGTTATCTTAATGCAATACCCAGTTTCCACAGAAGAGAATAAAAAGGTCACAGGAGTCTCTTGCAAACCCTCCAGCAGTCGCTTTCTGGTGTTGCAAGCCACCAGTTCAGCATTAAACAAAATAAATTCCATTTCTGTGATCACAGCTTCTAGCAAAAGGCGAGTGCTTGCAGGCACAGAAAGGAGCAGAACTTCCCTTGCGCGGTCAGGCAAGTGAGTCTGACCCAGATGGTTAGTGGAAAGTTAAATTCTGATGCGCAGTTATTGACAAACCCAGGTATTTCTCAGCTGTAATAATGACCCAAATGGAGGCATACTTCTCCGCTTAAAATAGGTCTATTTATTGTGGCTCAAAACTGCTTTTGCACTGGACAACAATACCTTTCTTACACAAAAGCCATTCGAATTTACTGCAGGTTTACAGCAGGCATTCAAAAACCAGAATTAATAAAACTACCATCAGCTGTAACTTACCACAGGACTATGGGAAGAGCTCTGAAATTGGAAGATATTTTATCTTCCATTAAGAAGACTGTTAAAAATACCACCAATAATCTAGTTTTATCTTCTGATTTTTACCTTTACTTGTGCTTTGACTTCTTGGAGCATAGCAGCAACATCACATTTTGGTACTACTGCTGACAAAACAGATTGCAGTTTTTGCTGGTCCAGGCTTGAGACAAGCAGCTGATCCAAGCTAAAAAGAACAGAAAAATATAAATGACAGCTTTGTATTTCTAGATTATGTAGAGATGCCTTCCAGGTACACAATGTATGTTGCATTAGGGTAAACGATGAAGGGCCAGCTCATTAACAAGCAGGAACCTTGAAAACCTTTTAGAAATGGTGTATGCTGGTCAAACGCGAAGCGGCAGAGAAGAGTAACTCTGGAAATCAGTCCCCACTCTGCTCCCCTCCTCCTTCCACAATGGTTCTAGCAACAGACGTTAACAAAAACAAGGAGACAGCTACATCTGAAGGCTGCTTCCGGCAGGACACGCAGCTTGTTTGTTACCACAGGCTGTGCTGGCAGCCAGCGCTGCGCAGTCTCCCTTCCATAGCGGCTGCTGTGCTGTAACGTGGCCAAAGCCTGACCAAAACCAGCGGAAGAGGACACAGTGAAAGAGCCCGGCCCTGCCAGGATAAAGTGCTTCACCCTGCACTGAAGCGCGGCTGCCACCAGACAGCAGCATGGCGGCTCCGAGCGATCAAGAGTATGAAGGACGGCACCCCGAATAGTGAGGGGAACCGGGGCTGGGGCCAAAGCTGAAATGTGCTCGAGGGTGGACCTGGGGCAACGCCTCGGGAGAGGCTTGTGGGGATGAAAACGAAACGGCGATGGCAGAGCCGACACCAACCTGATGGACCAGCTGTTTTCTGAGCGCTCCCCAGCCGGAAAGCTGCCATGGGGCACGTCGTCATCCGAGGCGGACCCTGGCGTCCCCGAGCCGCTGTCCCGAGGGCTGCTGGCACCCGTCCCCGTCCCACCCGCCTCAGCTGGGCCGCAGCGGGCTGGCGGGGCTGCGGCACCCCGGGCAGGCGTGCCGAGGGCTCTGCGGGGTGTGATTTCCAGCTCCGTCTTGAAGCAGGCGGGCTGCGAAGGACCCGAGAAGCCCTCTCCGCACAGCTTGTCCAGGTCGGGCATGCTGAGGGCCCTCAGCTCCCGCAGCCTGGAGCGGGACAGCAGCGGCCGCCCCAGGCCCCGGCTGCGGCGTGCCTGCGAGGCCGAGGGGGGACAGGCGGCCGCCCCAGCGCCGCCCTCCTCACTCCTCTCGGGCTCTCCTTCCCCCTCGCCGCCCTCCGCCACACGTGTGGGCTCTGTGTTGGTGGGAGACCTGGCCGTGGCGTTGGCCGGGCTGGGGCTGCCGCCGTAGGAGCTCAAGCTGCGCCGCAAGGCCCGCGGGGTCTCGGCAGGGCTGGCTGCGGTGGCCATCCCGCCACACGGCCTCCTGGCGAGGGGTGACCTCGCAGACGAGCGTATATCAATGGCCTTCACAATGGGCCGGTCAAAATTCGCCAGGTTTTCAAAGGATTTGATCCTCTGTTTGACGGAGAAGGCTGAGGTAGGTTCATGCGGCCAGTTCAGCTCGTAGTAGTAGTAATTCCTCCTGACGCTCCTCAGCTTATCGGCAGCAGGGCAGCTCATGTCACTGGCTGAGGGGGATGTGTCATGGACCCTCTGGGTGCTTTTGGAGGCGTACGCCTGCTCCTTCCCGCTCTGGCCACGCGGCTGGTTGAGATGGACTGTCTTCAACATCCCCGTCGCTGCGTGGGGGTATTTCTCCTCTGCAGCGTGGCCCTGCGTTCCTTGCACGGGATGAGACTCTGCAACGTGGCAGTCCTCCCTCAAGTGACCTGATAACTGGGCTGGCATCGAGTACGTTCTCGTCACAGGCTTTGACAAGCCATAGAGATTTCTGTCTCCAGCTGTATCTGCTTTCGAGAAATACTGCATGGTCCCCACCTGCTCATTCAGCCGAGGCACTTCTGCATTTGCCTCTTCCATTTTCTCCAGCACTGGCAGCTGCAAAAATGATGCTGGTGAGGAAGACGCAGAGGAGGAGGATGAAGAGGATGAAGAGGAGGAAAGCTTCACCTCAATGAAAGTGCGCTGGATCTCCTGCCCTTCCAGCTGCTCCTGCTGAACTGAGGGTGACTTCAACGAAGAAGAACCTCCAGCAGGTTGTCCTGCGTTTTGCAGATCTAATTGTCTAAGGTCATCTGCACTGCAGATGCTCTTGATTGCACTCAGGCCTCTTCCAGGGTTCTCAGTCCTCCCTTTCACATATTCAACTTTTGGTATCCCCTGAGGAGATGAAGTGACTTTGGACTGACCATCTCCGGCTCTGAAATCATCCACCTGAACACCCTTACCCTGACACACCACAGGCTGTATGGAAACTGGCTTTTCTTTTGGCTTTCCCCATGCCTGCTGTAGGTCTGTTAGCTCCCCACAGCCACACCTCATTTCACCGCTTGCTGTTGGGTTGATGGTGCCATTCAGTAGAGGCAGAAGTGAATCTTCAGAAATGACCAGTGATGGTTTATTTTCTAGCTCTGACTTCAGAGTCCTTGAGGCTGCTGAAATGCTCTTGCCAGGATCTGGGTTTGCAGGTGAATTATGGGACAATGATGTTTTCTTCCCCAGGAGTTTAGGGGACAGCTGTGGAGAAACAGAAATCCTTTTCTGATCAGCCCCACTGACTTTGGTAGGATTAACACCAGAAGAATCCGAATTTGCCTTTGCTTTGCTTTTGATGGTGAACCCTTTCAGCTTTGGTCCTGCTTTGCCCTTCTGGTTATTTAAAAAAGTGTCCATTATACTTTTTTGTGCCATTCCCTTAGACTCCTGACAGGATTTTTTCTGCGAGGACGGGCTGTGCGGTACTGCAGCTCCTTTGTAGTGATTTGTGCCTGAGCTTTGGACTTTTCCGTTTGAAGTCCTTCCTGAAGTCACAGAGTTAATTTTCTCATTTTTCCCTGGCACGTCATGAGTTGTATTAGCCTTTGGATCTTTAGATCTAGTGGGAAAGGGAGACCTGAGTGATATTGCTCTTGATGACGATGCAGTCACATGATTGCTGTCTGGTTTAGACAAGTTGGACAAACTGTTGGTTTCTTTCTTCACTAAGCAATAACTCACAGCATGATTACAGTCATCAACCACCGTTTCGCTTTCAGATTTGGGTATCTGCTCATCATGACATCCTTCTTTCTCAAGCAAGTTGTGCTCCAAGCCATTGACATTTCTAGCAGAGCAAAAGCTTGTCTTTTTGCAGTGCAGGTACCCTTCCTCTTCAATGGATTCACAGCATTTCATATGTCGGTTACTGTTCCCCAAACCCGTCTGTTCTTCTGTACTTAAGGCACCATTGTTACAGAAAGAGTAAACTTCAGGGATACTGACTGAATTCTTTAGGCTGTCTTTTTCTGGCAGGAAAACTGAGGAAGGAGAACACAAGGATGCAGAGAATACATCTGAACACTGTGAAGGGCAAGGATTGGGACCACTGCGATCTTCCAAACCTAGTTTGTTGATGCTTGTCTCCAGTGACCCACACATTGCACAGCCTTCAGTCTGCAAAACTTCGCCGACGTAAGGATGCAGAGGGAACAGAGAGGACGAGCTTGTTGCAGATGTCAGATGCTGCTCCTGCCTGGGCTTTTGTGGCTCATCGTTCATGCAACAAATCTCAATTTGCTCCTCATCCGACTCTGTTACAGTACAGACTGCAGGGTCGTTGGCAGCAGCGTAGGGCCCAAGCAACGCCTCATTAGCACTATCAGAGGCTTCCGTGACAGACTCTGTGTCCGAGTGAGAATCCTCTGCAGCCCCATACATAGACTTTGGAAACGGGTCACTTCTCTTACCTTCCAGAGAGTGTGCTGCAGGCAGCTCCTCCTCATTTAAACTGCTAAAATTCCTAGAATAGTTATTTAAAGAGTTTTTATTCACAGTAAAAAGTTTGCCTGTGTTAATGGAGTCCAACACAGACAGCCCCAAAACCCCTTGCGCGTTAGCTCCACAATTCACAGTTTTCTCCAGCAGCTCCTCCTTGGCTGGCCGCGGCTCTGAACCAGGACAGCCTTCGTCAGTCCCACAGCAGCACATCGTGGTGTACTCGTCTCGGAGGGGGCTCTCCGCTCGAGACGGGGTGCGCGAAGCCCTGCCCTCGGGAGCACCCATTTGGCTGAGCAAGTCGTCGATATCCGTGACGGGGATGGCGGGGCAGTCCTCGGCGCGGCTGCTTTTCATGGCAGCTCTTTGCACGCCTTTGCTCGTGGCATCAGGTGGCAGCGCTGCTCTCTCCACCGCGCAGCCAGCATTTCTCAAACCTGCTCCTTCTCGCTTCCCAGCGCTCGGCTCCTCCTCAGTTCCCAGGACGCTATTGACATCGGCCTGATTTTGACTGTCTACTCCTGGAGACAGGATGAGGTTTGTAAATCTGCCGACAGCTGCAGGATGATAAAACAAACAAACAAAAAGAAGCAAAATCCTGTCAGATATAGGAAGTGATCTACAAAACACCACATTTTGTTACAAAAATAGACACCCGTGTATTCAGACTATGTATTTTCCTTCTGCTCTGCACTCCTCCTCTTCTGTAATGATGTTTACAACTCAAATTAATCATAACCCTGTGTATTTGAGCAGCACACAGGAGGGAGCAATCCACTTTCCAAGGCAAGTAGTCACAATTTGTTTAATTCTCATCTTTGAAATTCCAGCAGTCAAGCAGCCAGCTACCAAAGTGTCAGTGTGCAGTAAGTCAGGATGAGCAGCACCACTTCTCATTACTTATCTGACCAAAGATGCCTCCAGTAGGTTGCAGAGAGTACCACAGCCCTGCCATAGCAAACACAGGCAAACAGGTAACACAGTCACGAGCTGTGCATAAATAATTTGACCCTGATGCTCTGGGCACTTCTGCAGGTGTTTAATGTCACACGCATGGGTGATGTTATACACGCATTAAGCATATGGGCTTTACAGGATTTCTGGCACAGACCTTTCCTTGCTTCCAATACGTGTTTAACCCACTCTTGGGCGACATACAGAGCTCCCTGTCACTTCTGCACTCTGACACATTCCTGTTCATCCATTTCTCCAGCTCTTCAATTTTCAGCACTTAACCCTAAGCATCTGCTTGCACCATTCTACACCGCTTCTGGACATGCATCCCTGTTCAAGCTGCCTTCCAAAGGCCAGTTACTACCAGATGAGGCCCAGCAAGTGCATGGAGAAGGGGTGCATGGGGGTGGTGGCGCATATTCACAGAGTCAGCACCCTTTCCTGTTCATCCAAACGTGCCATCACATCTCTCCAACCCTTGCACAAACCTGTGGTACTATCCATACCATTTAACTTAGGTACCCATGTTAAGAAGTACAGATTCCTCCTGGAGTCCGCAAAGGCGAAGACATCTCAGAAGAGAAATCTGAAGCAGGCAAGTTAGGATTTGAAGTACTGCCCTGCTTCAGCATGCTGGATCCCACACTGCAGAGACCCTCTTCTCTGTCAGTGGGGCAGGGCAAGGGGAAGGGTAAAGCAGCAGAGCTGCCTGATAAAGGAGTGCCGATGTGCCCCTGCCCCAATGCTATTAGCTTGCAAAAGCAACAGCAGTCTAAGGAAACAAGAATAGCACTCTGCCAAGCCAGGAATTCCTTAAAGGACAACTGGAGCTGAAGCATCTGGAAGCACTTAAGGCTCTCAGGTATTAATAGGTACATGAAGAAGATCATAAGCTAGAACGAAGCAAAATATTATGTTCTTCCTGAATTTGAAAAGTATGCTTTTCTTTTTGACTCATTTGCACACCATGTAATTTTTACTGTCTGTAGTGATGCATATATTGCTGTAGCAGTATAAATCAGCCCTGAACAGAAACTAAGAAGGTATGAAATACTTCAAACTGAAAAACTTCTTATGAGAAACACACAAACAAACATTTTGATAAGATTCTATTTTTCTTGCATTTTCTGTTTCATCTTTCTGCACACCTCAGAAATCTGACACATGAAAGGGAAAGAAAAAAGAAAAGAACCTTTTATTGTCCATTCATAAAAACACTACTTAACCTTCAGATTTAAAAGAGACAGACATGCTCAGAAAGGGTCAAGATATTTACTGAACAGGCACAGCAGTAAAATGGGTTGTCAGAACAGAGTCACTGCTGGGTTAGCTCCAGGTCTGCATGAAATCACTCAGACCTCTGCAAGTACTGGCAGGAGGGACATGCTGCAAGCGGGAGCTCTGAACACTCCACACAGGAGTAGTTTTTCTCCCCTCATCATGGTGCGAGGGAGAGCCCTGAAGCCTGGTTTGGTGATGGAGTGCTTTGCCCAGATCACCGATGCAGACGCAATGTACCCCATTTTATCTCTGAATTGATGTGGGAAGCCGGGGCAGCAGAAGATCAGACCCAGCTGATCCAAGGGAATTTTCTTCACTGGTACTCAGAATAAATGGTACAAAAGCAAAATTGGTCTCTCACCTGATGCTGCTTTCTGGATCTCCAGGGTGACAGATGTGGGAAGACACTGCATAAGCAAGCAGATTTCCTCGTACGTCATTTTACCGACTGGGATACTGTTGATGGTGGTAATCTCATCTCCTACAGCCATCTTGCCCATTGATCCCTGATGCAATGACAGATTCAAGGAAATTATAAACACACAACAGAAGCCCTGCCACAGGGGCAAAAATTGCAAGGAAGCAATTAACGGCTTATGAGCAACATTCCCTGTTTCCCCTCATGGCAGAGCACAGGTACCACTGCTGTCACTTTGCCAACATGTAAATAAAGGGCAGACTGTGCTTTTGCCAGGAGAGGAATTAATGATCAGTCTCCAACAGGAAGGTTGAAAGAGCTGCTGGTTTCTCTGAGATCAGTATCAGGACGGAGGACACAGCCCTCTTCATTTAAACAAACTGGGATCAAACAGCACTAGCTTCTTCAGGACTAGAACACTGTCTGTCATTTTTGCATTTCATGTATGAAGTATATTCCTGGTCACGATCTCCCACTGGTCCAACGGGACTCTCTTAAATAACTAAATTGGACAGGGACTGATCTCGTAAGGTAAAAGCCTAAGCATGTTTCTAAACACTGCACATTATAGGTCAGAGAAAAAGGCAGGAACAGAACCCAAATCTCTGGCTCTCACAGTCCAATCCAAGCTGTTACAATACGTCCTCTCTTACCCTAGGGCCACTAACTAGATTAAAATGCTACATCCAGCTTTGCACACCAGAGCATCCTCCCTTCTCCTTCTGCACTTCGGCATCTAGGCCAGCAATTCCACATTCAGCGTGAAGCAAGTATCCACACTAGCATGTCCACGTGTGGGATGAAGAAGAGCAATGTGTTATGGGTATTGCCATGGCACTTGGCAAACCTGGCCAGCACCTAAGGCCTCCTGGTACCAGATTTCATAACACAGGAATATGTGCATATAAAACAATAGAGCGTAATCAACATTTTTACCACTAGGATTTACTTGTTTTGTCTTTGCCCTTAGTAAAAAAGAAAGCACACAAAAGAACAGTATTCCCTCAAAACTGTTACTGTGAGTGGGGAAGAGTTCATCTCAGTAGACCTGCCTCTTGACGTTCTTAGTTTTGAATCAGTCAGGGTACGCTTCTGAATAGGAAACATTTCATTTAACAGCAGCTTCAGAACAATACAGGATGAGATGTTTTGACTAGCAGAAGCAAACATCTCCCTTGCACTTACTCTCAACAGATCACTCATTTAATAATAATAATAGTAATAGTAGTAGTAGTAGTAGTAGTAATAATAATAATAATAATAATAATAATAATCCCCCCAAAACGAAAGTGGATCACCACAAGGCAACCCGCATCAAAAAATTACCATTTCTGCTGGTCCACCTGGCCGCAGCCCTGTGACAACAACCTTTAGGGGTATGGCCTGGATTTCCAAATCCAGTCCAAACGACTCGTGCTCATTGCGAACCAGAGTGACTATTTCACCCTGGCCCTGCCCGGCCCCGTCGGGCGCTTCACACTTCTTGCTGTGAGGGAGTGCCCTTGCAACAGGCTTGTTGTAAGAGCCATGCTCCTCTGTCCTCTGTCTCTGAAGGCTTCGGCACTCAGTGCTCATCATGCTTTTCACTCTCGTGACTGCTCTGTGCTCAAGTTTTGGCGATCTCTTAGATTCAAGTTGTGCTTCCCGGAGCTCCTTCAAACTCAGGCTGCCAAGACGAACTTCAGGCACACTGGAGTAATCGAATGCTATGATGGGGAAGAAAGGAGAGTCAGCTTGCTCCAGTGTGCTGTCTGCAGACTCCATAGAGTTGCTGAAGACAGGGGAAGACGTCTCCGTGCCACTGTATCTAGGTGACTCGCTGTCCTGGCTCTCATCATCGATTTCTACAGACGAGGTCCTAAGGACAATGCCAGCGTCCTCCTGGCTCTTAGCCCTCTGGCTTCTTTGCACATGGGAACTTTCATCGTCATCACTAGCGTCTCCATCGTAGAAAACAACCCTCCTCTGTCGATGAAAGGGGCTGCGGGCAGATTTGGGGCTGTCACTGAGGATGCCAGGTCGGACAGAGTCCACATGCTTGTTGTGAAGGCCAGATGATCTCCCACTAGTTGGAGAAACCAGACCATTTGCTTTTGCCACTCCTGCTTCTCTAGCAGCTAGGAAAAAAAGGTTATACTTTAATTGCATTTATAGGTGATTTTTAATACCATGCATCTGACTGCAGCAGAGTACATGGGGCTCTGTTTGCAGGGCAAGCTTAACCTCCCCTCACAAAGCAAAAAGCAGTATTTTCCATATCCTCCCTCTAACTATAGTAAACAGCAAAAGGGATAGCAGACAGCTCTACAATTTATGGGTAATTCCCAAAATCAGTTCATGGCACATCTGGTTCTATTTTCAGTTTATTTCTAAATTATGACCATGATCCAAAGAAGAAAGGCATGCAAATTTACATGTGTATTTTACAGAATTTCTTTCACATTTGGCTTAAATCTATGCTAAGGACTGCCTGCATCAACTTCCAGAGAGTGAAAAATGCTTTCCTGAACAAAGACACAAGCACATGACAATCACATTCAAATTAAAGACTAATAAACCCAAGAACCCTTTCTACATCCTTCTTAGAAAGAACTGCATTTTATTCTGTAGGGAGTTTTTTTGTTTTGCTTTGTTTTGTGGGTATTTTCAAATGTAAAAATACTTTTAAGTATTAAATAATGAATTCCCAGAGAAAAATAAACTGTAGACAAAGACATTACTTGCAAAGCATAGGAAAGGGAGAACAAATGTAATATCCTTTGAATTTCAGACCAGATGCGTGTCAGTAAGGAAATAAAAGATTCTTTCAGCCAATTACTATGGGGAGAAAGACACATATGCAAAGTATCTGATGTCAAATTGAACATTTGATTGTTTTTACACGGCTGTATGTGACATTTTGTAATTGTGTACTTGAGATAGCTGTGAACACTTACACTTACATGTGATCAATCGGAGGATCATCAGTCATTTGAAAAAAAAAAAAAACCTGCAGTACTGTCAATCTAGCTTCGGCCAGACCAGTCAAATAAAGTAATTTTCACAAAATCAGAGCAGCAATTTGGACAAAATACCACGGAAACGGGCATTTATGTGCATTGTTGTAAACCCCTTCCATTTTCCAGAATTTCACACTATCAGCACTGGCTTGCACTACACTGCCCGGCGTTTCTTACCAGCACAGGAATCACCGCAGCTCTCCTGTAAAGCAAACCAGTGCTCGGTGACTCTCCCCCCCATTAGCCAAATGACCAGACACATTTCCATTGCTTACTCGGGTTGCCAGGAAGGAGAGAGCCATCATCCAACAAACCGTTTCTGTTCTTCTGACGGAGCTGCTCTTCGTCACAGGTGCTGGTCACAGCATCAGAAAATGGGAGCTGGCTTGTACCATCGTGCGAGAAGTACTGGGAAAGCTCTGCCTCGGAGCTGACAGATCCCTGCTGAAAAGAAGCGAGCCTGGTGACCAGCCGTCACCGATGCTTAAAGTCCCTGTCTGCATGCAAGCACATAAATCCCACTCACATTGCCGTGTCAATAAAGGAAGTTTAAAGCCAATTTTTGAAACAGAGGACTTATCAGTACATTGGGAGCCAAACTGTCAAACTTGGATGGCTGCAATGCTGCACACCAATTCATTTTTAGCCAGTACAATAAACAAAAATGGATTCCAAATCCCACTGCTTTGCTGATGTGGCTCAATGCAGAAAGCAGGGATGAAACCATTCACCTGTGTAATTCCCTTTATGCACCTTTTGCACAGAGAGAAGGGAAGGGTTTGTACTTCTGGACACAGTTTGTATGGCTTCTTTGGCTTTCTCAGGAAAACCAGGGACTTCTCCACTGCAATGGCAATATCAAGAGAAGTGCTCAGGCTTCTGCCCACAGGCTCGGGTCTCTCCTGCTACCTTCATCCCTGTGTCCCACACAGCAGGGGAGCCTTGGGAGTGGCAGGAGGTGGGAACCCACGGCTTTCTCTGCCAAGCTCTGCACACCACTCCCAAAGGTACAGCCACGCAGGCGAACAGGAGCTTGCTGCTGTCACGATTTAAACATGTGATGTAAGAAGCAAACCCTTTTATGGAGCCCACGTGACGTGAAAGGCGCATAGAGGTCTGGGTTTGAACTCCTTCATGGAGTAAGAGCTTCAGTAAAAGCTGAATTTGAAGCAGACACTGTTTTTATTGCATCTAATCCTTTTACCCGGCTTGCTGGTTCCAGAAAGCGTTTCATAGTCCAGCTGAGGGGAGATGAGGTCTCTCCTTGTTTGGCCTTCATATTAGGAGACGGGCTTTTTTGTACAGCTCCTGTTAAGCACAGCTTAGTTAGATGCCAAAAATAAAAGTTGTGGTCCATGTATCCAAACAAGCTCCTCATTCACCTTCTGAGCTGGGGGCTACATTTAATCCCACTTATCTGAATTGCTTTGCTAAAGTGAGATTCATTTAACATTTCACAAGCTCTCCCTTGGATCAGGCGAAACATTATCACAGAGATGCGCTATGCCAGCCAGGCCCAGGACAGAGCTATGCACAAGAGATGAGCAGGGGACAGTCTCCCTCACCCACTGGAGTATGCTCCTGACTAGGTGCAACCTCAAAAGATGACTACCAGCTACTGGCAAGGTCTGCTTTTGACGTGAGCCCAAAAACTACAATGCAGTTAAAACATACAGTGCAGTATGCAACATCTGGACTTTTTCAAATGGACAATGGATACATCAATACTTTCTCTCTCTTTTTTTTTTTTTTTCCAGCCACCTACATGGATCAGTGTACACAGATGGAGCTGACTCCTCCTGTCCTTTCCCTGCTGCGACACTGTCCTTCTCATTCATCCTGAAGAGAGGACAGAGCAACCACCTCTTGGCAACGCTACTTTCAGACCATGGCAGCTTAGCGAGAAACAAAGCAAGTAACATGAACTATAGAATTGATCCATCTGAACTGTATGTTTTTGCTAAAATTTCTGCAGTCGACAGAGTGATTACATTCTCCAAACTGTTTTCTGCTGTTATGAGAGCCCTCAGAATATTGCTGATAGGGAACCCAAGTTCTTAATGCATGTCCTTAAACCTTCCCACATCTGGAAAAGGACACATACTAGGAGAGAACACGCCACTACCTGTGATGTGAGACGAGCTGGCATCCTTGTTTTCTCGGTGAGTAGTACGTGCGATTGCTTCATCCATCTCCTGCTCAGAAACCTGAAGTGGAAGACGGAGATCAAACTGGGTGGACGAAATGAAGATTGAAGTCCGACCACTTATCACTACAAATATATGATTCATTTCAGATACAGCACTATTTTTAAAGACACAGTAAAGAAGACCTAGTTGAGAGCTCCTAAGTCCTGATCCCCTGATTCAGACTCCCTCCATGCCACTGTCCTGCAGAAACAAGGAGGCAGAAGCCTGCCGACTTCACGAAGACCACATCCAAGTACCACATTATGCGAACAAATAAAACAGCACCAGACTTAAAGAAATCAAATCAAGCCATTACAGCACAGTTTCAACCCAATTAAGTGCTGTACATTGATTTATCGAGAAAATGTTACTTTAAAATAAACAAAGACTGCTTTGTACAAGCATACATCAGCAACAGAAGATATCCTACACTTAACCTACCGGAAGAATACCAGACTTCCCGAGATATTAGCTGTCTCTTTAATTTTCATTTCTCCTTGCTTTTGGAAAGAAAATCTAAATCAGTAATTGTTCATTAATGTTTCTCTGGTTTAAGAATAAATACTGGTTTACCATATTTGCTAATTTTGTCCTGAATTACTACCACACACTTAATTCTTATTACTGGAAAACTCCATATAATTTTATAACAGGAACAACTAGTCTGCAGGAACATATATTTAAAAACAGAAAGCAAGTTAATTCTGTCAAAAATAATTTCTATACACATTGCTTTACATGAATTAAAATTCAGCATAAATAGAGACTAGGAACTTGAATCTTTCTGACCCGTAAAGATTTGAATGATTCCTAAGCAAACTCAGCAGTTTAAACATAGTTTAAATGACACATTCACTCAGAATAAAAAGAAGAAAGAAAACGCTGTGGTATTTCTCTTGGAAGTACATGAAAACACCAAAGTGAACATATTCAGCAACAAAGTGTACTGTGGACCTTTTGTGTCATAAAATGAGACATTAAGTATAAAAATGTCTAAAACAACATGAGCCTTCGTAGAAATACATCTCTGTTTTCAGCCTGTGGCATGACCTTACAGCAAACCAAAAGCCTCCGGGCTCCTAGGGCACACAGAGCTCCTACAGGACACGGACCAAGCCCTGCGAGTATGCTCCAGGACCTTTACATAAGCCTTTGGGTACAAGATGTCCGAGGAGTAAAACTAGGTGCTGGGCAGACTGCAGTATTTGTTTAAAGCTAACCAAAAATCCACACTTCTGCAAGCTCTGCCAATTCTGATTTTTAGCATCCTCTATGCCTCAGGCAAATCAAACTGCTTCTATGGAGAGGGACAAGCTAGTTCCTAACTACAGTCTGCAGGCTTGGGTATTATAAAGAGCAAATAAAATAAAATAAAATAATAAAATAAAAATACAACCCCCTCCCCGACTTCTGTAGATCCCCTAGTGCTGTCAGAAGAAGAGTGACAGTGACACAATGATAAACATGGGTCCCAATACAGACATTCTTTCAGAGATCCAACAATGAGGGATTGTGGATTCAATACTGCCTGGGGGGAGAAAATGCTTTAGGGTCTCTCTAGCCCAACTTTTAGATTTTCTTAGCATTTCTTGGCAAAGGATTTGTTGTCATTTTAAATATTACTTATGGAAAACTGTAATAGGAGCCACATAATAGTTTCCTTCTGTTACTGAGTAATAGCACGCAATTAGCTTAACTCCGTTCATCTTCTCAGCAGATACCTGGTTAGGTCACTCCTTGGCTTTCAAGCCACCACCATAGCAAGCTGAAGGAAGGAGAAGAGAGGGCAGGCTCCACATGGAGTTTTTATTTTATGCTACTTACAGACTGTCCAAAAGTCTAAACACCTTAATAACCCAACCATCGTGCTGGTTCAGCACAGCATACAGACTGCTCANAANNNCTNCACGCTTAACTTTCACTGACAGAACCACAGCCTCTTTCTTTCTAGCAGCACAAGGTCTCTCAGCAACAATAATAAACTCTGGGAAATAGACCCCTATTTGTCTGTTGTTTGTACATTTCATTTAGCAGAAAATACACAATTAATTATAAAATAAGAAACCTGAGTTCTCCTAGATATGGATTTATTAAGACCTCCATTTGTAGTCACGAGTTCAAAAGTCGAAGCTCTCTGGACCCACTAATGCAAATATTTTTACAGCTTCATTCCTGTTTAAACAGGAAAGTTTTGTACACTCATGAAATTCTTTGAAACATTGAAATAAAAGAAGCTCTTATTCCCTATAGCTTAGTTAAAAGGCTTTTATCTTCTATCATCAATTTTTTAAAATTGCTTGAAAATAGTCACTTTGTAAACAACCTTATTTCCAAACTGGCCTTGTACAGATTTCACAGTAGCAGTACATTCCAGATTCTCACATTTTAATTTCTGAAGGAAAACTTGAATCTTTGGACAGATTTTACTTTTTTTAAGAACAGTATTCCTACTACTTGATTATAGTTGATCAGTTCAATCTGTTGATATTTATATTCCTGGCCCTAAATTATATTCTACTCAAACTAACTGCAAAATAACTTTAAGGAGGAAGACGACTTGTGCCATATTTGCCTTGCCCCTTGGTCCAAATACCAGGAAACACGGGAACACTTCACTCAAGTAGTTCCAGGAAAACTGCATTTGTTTAGTGGGTGACTAAGTGAAAAGCAGCAGGGACAGTCCAGCATTGCTACAACTTACACAACTGGAAGGCCTCATTACAATCCTGACTTCTTGCACAACACACACCATAGAGAGAAAAATCCAATATTCTTCATTTGCTGCCTTCCTGACGGCAAGACTCAAATTACAGCACCAGATGAAAACAACCCTGATACACCAAAACATTTTCTCCTCACCTTTGGGTTAGGATGCCGACTAATGATGAGGCTGACCGGACCTGGACCACATTCGCTCAGGATGGCGTAAGCTTCACTTAAAGCCGCGTGACGCAGGCTCACCGAATCTGCCTCCAGTATCTGGTCACCTCGACTGCGGAGAGACACAGAGCCAGTTGATTAACTGATTACAACCGCCTTTTACAGAAACGTTCATGCTTTCAACTGATGGCCAAGCTTTTTCAGAGATGCAAGTGTCTGGAAAAGATCTGACTTGCAAGGAAGCCAGTCTTGCCCTTGCTCCCAGTGACGTGAATGCTTTAAGTTCTGTTGACTTCAGGAGGGAGGTCCAGAGATGACTTCTGCACTTACCGTCAGTGCTACAAACCCTACTAAATCAACAGAGAAAACTGGCTGCATTTGGACCAGGGTGAAAGCAATCAATACCAGTTCTGCATTCAGATACTTGTTGAGCACAGAAGAGGAAAAATTAGATTCAGATGGGCTGTTCCTTCCCATCATGTTGAATTACTTACACAAACACTAATAAGAAATTCATGATTTAGATATGAGTTTATGAAAACGACTCCAGGAAAAAATTGAGCGCGATAAGCCTGTATTTGCTTCAAATAAACATATAGAACCCATTAAAAAGAAAAAAAGCAAAATAAAAAACCTCTTCTGAGAGGAAAGCTTAGATTGCTTAGTTCTGTTTTCCTGCTTTCTTAACTCTTGCTCATAGTGCTCAGACATCTGGAAGTATTCAGAAGAAAAGATCATCAACTAGGGATATCATTAAAGCATTCTCCATAATTCCTAAGGCATTTACTTTAAATGGACACTCTAAAACAATCTACTACTGCTGATTTATGTCAGGCTACTTGTGACAATGGAAATGAGTTTGCACTGTGAGTCCACACGCCAAAGGCAAAATGGCGATTGCATGTGGCAGCCTTCAGGAGCCTGTACTTCTGGTAGAGGCTCACGAAAGCAAAGGGTGACCTATCAGTTCTGTAATGATGCCGCTGCTCTGCCTGTCTTCTAGACCTACACAGCTATTAGAAACTACACAAATGGAGTCACTTACACAGGGCACATGATTGAGAGAGGGAGCTCAGACACAGAGGAGCTGGATTCAAACCTCTCCTGGTATTGCAAAGCCAGCATTTGATTAACGAAGTTTTCCAACAGTCAAAACCATCCTGTAAGTTTTGGCTTGTGGAGCCATAAACCATTGATGGGACAACAGAAGCAATGTCTCAAAGAAGCCAGCTAGAAATCTGGGAAGCATGCCTGGATATAATCAATCACTTAAACCTAATAAACGATACAGCTGTTACATACAGATGCAACCAGCACTGCAATCTTTTCCAAAGAGGCTTATAAGAAAGCAAGTTAGCATTTAGTACTGTCTCCTATAGACACTTCTGTATGGTAGGAACTTTCAAGGGTTTTGGCAGGGATGCCACCATAAAATTATCTTCTTCCCCTATTCCAAAAAATGAAAACGCTCTATCACAGTTTTCCTGGTGAGCAAGGAAACAGAAGGCGCTCTCCACCCTCGTGAAAGCAAGGCATTTTCTCAGCCTCTCTGCACCAGTGCTCTCGCCACAAGCTCAGGGTCTCCAGCGCAGTCTCGCCTCCCAAGCGGGGCTCCCAGTGCCCACCAGCATCTATGTGGGAATGCAGAAAGGTGGAAGATTTCCTCCAACAGTTTTAAAAAATGAAGCCTCCAGGAGAGGAGCAGCAAATAACTTTCTGTCACTTAATCCAATGTAAAGCACAAGGGAACCCTAGGAATGACTGCTTCTCTCTCTCACAGTTCTTTAAAGACATCCAGACTCCACAACAGAGTAAATGAGACGGGCAGGTCAGCCTGCAGCAATCCTGCCAGACAGACAGTAAGGGCAGAAAAGCGCTGCTGCAGCCACGGGCACAGTCAGCTGCAAGAACATCTCCCCCAGCGCTTTTTAAGAGAGTTTCAGGTGACTGAGCTTTCAGCAGAGCTCTGCAAATTTCCTCCCAATCTGGGGTCTCTGGCTGCAGCTCTGATAAAAATACCTGAAGCTGCACTTCTTGCTGCTCCCCTTTCACAAAGGGTGCTATTAGGCTCAGTTTTCTGAGTGTAGAGAATGAAAAGAAAAAACCCAAACCTTAATAATTCTGCTGCTTCCAGTACAGAGAATAGTGTTTCCTGGGTATTTAATACCATTTTGGAATGTCTTTGTCTAAATGTTTTCTTTTTGGTGAACTCTCAAGCATAAATCCCCTCCCTGCTACACCAACCAAAAGTCTCAATTGATTTTACTGTAAAACCACTCCAGCGTGTTTCTGCTTTAACTAACCTTAATCTGCCATCCATTTTAGCCACTGATCCTGGGGCCAGGCTGTGAATGTATATCCCTGGAGAACTGTTTTCCAGCGTGAGACAACAGGCACCAATGCCAAGCCCAACCCCTGGCTCTGTGGGGGGAAAAAAAAAGTACAAAGAAAAGTACTGTTATTCCCTGCAGATTCTAATCACACAGGACACACAAGTGTTTGTGTTTCCACATCCCATCTGAGACCAAGACTCATGTATTGTTTCAGGGCTGGCCTTAGGTGCAGTCAGTCAGGAAGCCAAGACCAACAGTGGAAATCAGGACTGAAAATATCTGATCCTGACTGTTTTCTGAGGTCCATCATTGAGAGGACTAGCTCCACTCCCAGCAAATTTTCCATGTGCCGTGGGAACCGCATGGACGCTGACTGTTAGCTGTAAAAGTGTCCTCACTCTGGAGTAGCAAAATGTGGAAGGGGGAACTCTTCAGAAGTTTTTGCACTAGAGGATGTTTTTCTCCCCCATCCTGTGGTTTGAGATCAGATGGACATGAGTAGGTGCCCTGGATGTTGGAAGTCCCTAGCTATTCCTCAAAACTCCCTTAAGAAGCAGAGATTTGCTCTCTAAGACCATTTCCATGGACCCTGACCTTTATTGAGTGTCACATCCATGACAATCCTGTCCTTCGGGCCCGGTCCTTTGCGGCTGGAGGAGGAGCCGTCCACCTCGTCAGAGCCAGGGACCGGCATGCCACCGCTGGCGCTGGAGCTGGGGGAGCTGGAGCGGCTCAGCAAGGTGGGAGTCGCGCAGGGCGTGAGGCTCGGGCTGCGCAACCGCGTGCGCACTGTCAGGGTCACCACTCCTTTCTTGAGTTGCTGGAGAGACATCAGAGAATCCCAGTGAGGCAACACAATAGGCCAACATTTGCCAGGAAACCTGCATACAGTAATTTGTGACAGCGAAAGAATATAAAGCCCAGTGCGCTAAGTGGCACTGAGCGAAGAGGAGCATGAATCTGTCCAGTACTACATGCGTGTTACCTTAAACCTCTGAATGGCCTCCTGATGGGTCAGTCCTTGTAGAGATTCTCCATTAACTTCTAGGATTTCATCCCCTGTTAATTAGATACAAAAAATTAAGTCAGCAATATGCAGACTATAGAGATGTAAAAAACCCTTCCTGTACATAAGGTGACCCACTACTACAAGGATTCCAATTAACTGCTCAGTAAAAAGCCTTTCACTGTTCTCAGTTCATTTTCACTTGTCCCAGTGCCTTTACAAGTTAATAGTGATGAATTAGCCGAGTAGAGACTGTACTTCAGCAGAGATCCTTAGCTTGGCATTCTCATACTAACAAGTCGAAAACACTACAGATTTTAACTAAAGTCTGAAAATAGATGCTCATAACATGCAGTCCAAAGGGACTACAAAAATTCCTTTATTTTGTGTATATCAACAGGAGAAACAAGAATAATTGAAACACTAGAGCACACCACTCCAAAGCCCGTTCAGAGAAAAATGGACTTACTGCAGAAAGCAAACGTGTCCTCTTACTAAATGCCTGCGGACAGAGACATAAGTAGCCCACACACTGTGATAACAAATGCCCTTTTCACCCCAAAGACCACATTCTGTCACATTTCTGCATGCTTCTAGGCTCTGGGTCTTACTACTTACACCCAGATGTGTTTATGTACCTTCGTTTTATTAAAAGGAGGGCAAAGTGAGCGGGATCCAGATCCACTTTCTGCAATTTTACTTGCATCTGTGCAAAATCAGATGGGACGATGCCATCAGCCGAGTCTACCCCTTCTCTCCTTTTCTTGCTGCCCCAGTTAAAAAAAAAAAAAGCGTACATGAGATCTGAATAGCCTGCAAAGGCTTGCTGGGTTTATGGGACAGCTGCTACTTATTGGCTTCCCACGGTGAGTGCACAACCTACGCTGCAGGGACGCGAGCTTCCCTCTGGCAGTAAGTGTGAGAGTTGGCACCAAAAGCAGCTTCAAATAAAACAAGTGCGATGAGATGTAACGAGGGGAACGATGATACGAGGAGAAGTAACACAGGAGCAGCTTGAGAGAAGTAACACAGGAGCAGCCTTCTGCGGATAAGAAGTAACTCAACCCCTGCAGAGGAGTTGTAAACCACCGCCCTCAACTCATGGTCACTTTGTAGTTTCAACAGTGTGTAAGAGTCTGTATGTCTGGCGCAGGAGCACTCGGACCAGGGTGCAAACACACACAGAGCAGGCTACATGTCTGGCTCAGAGATCAGGACTAGAAAAGCAGTCACAAAATCAGGATATATCTGCTGCTCTAACCAGCTGGATGATCATATCGCCAATCCTATCCTTCCTCTTTTCTTTTTCTGGTTATGACTCTTGCTTGTCGATTCATGTCAAAAACACACCAAGAGGCTCAGAGAGCACAAGCACCCAAAACAGCCTCTGACAAGCATGTGCCTCTGTTTAACCGTTTCTTCGGCCAGCATCTTTAAGCCAGATGTTGGCTGGATAGATAAGTTTCACCACTATCAATGAAGAATTGCAGCTTATGGTTTAGGCAAATAAAGTTCACTGAAGAGGAAAGGGAAAAAAAATCCATCATGCTGCCGTTTCCCCTTCTCAATATGCAAAATAAGTAAGTTAACTGTTACAAATGATCTTCCCCAGGATGGACAAACAGGGTGTGTTACGTCCTTCACAGCCTCTTGCTGATGGCCAGGTGCCTAAATAAAGCTGTACTTGAATTTTTCTGTTGGACTGAAATAATATCCCACTGTGGTCCTTCACATGCAGTTGGATTCTCTTTACCATACCTTCTTTAAGCCTTCCATCAGCAGCCGCTGCTCCATTTGGGAATATAGTCTTCACAAAAATCCCCATGCGTCCGCGAGCAGAATCTTGACCTCCCACAATGCTGAATCCAAGACCCTACAGAAGAAGGAGAAGACACACAACTGGCACCTTGCTCTGTTATCACCTGTGTGAGCAAGACTGCCAATAACGTAAAAGGCAAAGGAGAGATGAAAACCTAATAGCCTTTGCTGAATCACACTGCCATCTTACCTTCTGCTTGCATTTCCCAGTTTACTTTCACTCTAATACCAAAATGTTTATCAGCCCAGAAAGTAGCAGCAGGCACCTTAAGCTAAAAGGCAAAATGCTATTTTGAGATTGACTTATTTTTTTAAACACTGCCTCAATGGCTTTATGTTATCCTATTCCCATTTTAAAAAGTCTAACATATTGCTCTTAAATTGACAGACAGTAGATTCCTACCACTGAGATCTATATCCAGGATTAACTGTAGTTTTCTCTGCTGTCACAGATCCTGCATTTCCTCAGGAAAAAGAAAAGCTTAAGAACATGACATAAGGTCAGTGCTGTAATGTCAGGAATGCAGCTGGAAGGAGGCTGGCGTGGGGGGGCTGCCAAGCACATGTACATTTTTAATTATTCTGGAGACATGTACCACGTTGTATTTAAATAAATCTAGATCAATACATTCCCCAGGGCTCCATCCATTAGCTCTTGCCGCTGCACTGCCCCAGCTGGCTGTGGGACTGTCTTGTGAAGCTGCTCAGGGAACGGATGAGCACAGCAGAACGAATGTCTCCCCCTCTGCTGAGTTATTTCCCAGACAACTCACTTCTTTGATCCACTTCCCCCCCGCCCCATATTTCTCCTCTTGTCACTGCTGTACGTGTATTTTAAAGAATAAAGAGAAAAGTCACTGACCAGGTGGACAAGGGAAGTGGAAAACTATTGTGCTTCAGTGATCTGAAGCCACGGTTATTATTAGCACCTTGGGCAGTGCTCTCCAGCTGAGGGATGATGCCAGGGCAGGCACTAACACTGTGTTTACAACCCAGTACAACCAGCTCTTTTGTTTTACTCCATGAATATAAAGTAGGCTACCACAGTTACAAGCTTCTAGTACATTGGTAAGACATTACTGATCTCTAGACAGGACGCATCGTAGCTCCCCTGCGCAACACAAAATAACTCAGCTGTTTACTGTGCAATTATCAACTGCAAGGCGACCCACAGAAAGCAGAAGGTTGCTGGCACCCCCCTACACGGACAGAGCAGCTCTCCCCATGGCTCTCTGGGGTGGGTTGGGAGAAATTCAGCTGCAAAGCACAGCGGTTCCCACGTTAGCCTACCTTCCCGGAGAAGCGTTGCCACTCCACAGCAGAAAACCACCCCCTGCAGATCTGCCTACACATGAAAAACCAAGGGCAAACACTTGCAGTGTGACTCCGTGGAAAGACTTCTCAAGTCCCAGGTCTGCATACAGATAATAAAGCAAATGCTACTGCATAAACAGTACACAGTGCAACTCCAAAAGAGATGACCACTCAAAAGGTGAGTGGAAGGCACCCAAAACAGCAGCTGTTTGAGGTGGTTCATAATCATTAGCGTCTGCATGCTCCCACCTGCTTCCTAACACCTTGGAGCTAACTGCAGCAAGGCAGGAGAGGGTGGATTATCCCACAGTGAGAAATAATCTAATTCTCACGAGAAAAATAGGGTCAAAAATATAAGTATGTGAAAAATGAAGAAATATTGCCTTGGAGATGTCATGAAAGACCTGAAGTTCCCAAAACAAGGAGAGTTATAGCAACTATGCGTCAATCTAGCCAGAGGAGTCACTGCTTCTAACTCTTTGCTATACTCAAAGCACAACACAGAATTTGTTCTGTATTTGAGCTTGAAAGTCAAAACAAGTCTTTTTAGTCCAAAACATATCCATCTGATGAATTTAAAGAGTACTTCAAAAGAAGACACGCATATTTTTAGCATGTTTAAATGACAGCTCCAACAATATACACCTAGGCTAATGCTTATCTATTTTCCCTTACCATTCAGCCAGCTGGTATTGAGCAAATGTGCAAACACATTACTGGGGAGAGAAAAGTGGACTCTCTGACCCAGGGAACTCCGTGCTTTCAGATATGCAATCAACAAGGAACATGTCTTTGGGTTTAACGCGTAATTTGCAGTGATTTTTTTTTAATGTATCCAGATTCCACAGAGATAAAATATGCTTGTCCATAAATATGCATGCAAACAGGTACTCTTCTGTAGCTGCACCAACTTTGCATAAACATACATATTTATAGATCCATAATTAATATTTTATATCTCAGTAATGACCAGATGCACCAAATCAGAATGAAAGCCACCCTGCGTTAAATGCACGACACAAACATCGCTTTCCCCGTATTTTGCAGGTGTAATTTCAGCATTTACATTGGAAAATGGCGTTTGTTTATCATTATTATTATCATTATTACTGGCTACTTTGAGAGCTACTGGAAGTCCTGGGTATGGGAACCACCTCTTGAACGTCAGCTCTTGCTAGATGTGAGAAATCATCCACATGCAGAAATCCTCACCTTGCCTTGCCCCTTCATGAGGACAATGTTGGAAATGATGGACGGCTGGGTCAGTCTCCATGGAGATTCCACTTGGGCAGCACTGAAGGAACGGGTGGATTTCTTCACAATATGGTAGTCCTAATAAACATCAGCAAACAAGGTAAGTTGCTCCGATTGCTTGGCACAGGCACTGGGATGTCATACCAGGAAAATTGTGTGCGCTGGGGAAGGGGAGGCGGGGTGTGGATCTTACAGATATATTCACAAAAATGTTCAAGGGATGAAATCTTAGCTCATTATAGTCAAAATGAATCCTGCCCCAGTAATTGTCCTGCATTTCACACAGTAGGATCATTTTGTAATGCACGAGTCACAATTTAAATTAAAAAGATTAACAGTAGCCTCATGATATACTGAAGTTCTTCACTGTTAAAAAAAAAAAGGAAAAAAGAAAATAAAGAAAAAAGGAGAAAGGAAAAAAAGGGGAAAAATATGAAAAAAAAAGAAAAAAGAAGGAAACAAAAGCAAAAAAGTCTACATGACCTAATCATTAAAATAAAGTTATGGAGGATTTTTTTTGTTGAAGTCCTTAGATCTCTAGAACCGCAACTCAGAAGCTCAGCCTTAGGACCTTCTGGCCACAGCAAGAATTAGTTCCCTTCACGATCCTTAGAGTAAAGGTGTTCTCCATAGGCGGCCAACGCACCCATTTTGGTGTCCAGGCCCGGTTTCAGACCCCGTGATGCACCTCCATGGCCTTGTTTCACTACCCTCGCTTCTGCGAACTCCAGACACATCTTGAAGGACTGAGCACAGCGAGGTGCTCAGAACCAGCCCTGCCTTTCCACCCACCTGCCTGGCTCCTGCTGATTCCAGCTGCTGGGGCAGAGAGTGCTTTCTTCCACCCCGGGAATATTTCACTGCTATTTCATAATGCGATTCACCATTTTCCACTGTCAGCTCATCGTCTTCTCCCACAGACTCCAAGCGGGATCCAGCACCTAGGGAAAACCACAGAAATACATCTCACAAACATCTCAGGGCTGCTTTATCCTCTCACCAGCACGTAATAATCACCTCCTGCAAATCCCAGCTCAAACAGTGCCTTCAAGCAACACTACGCAGTTCCGAACTGGGTGGTTAGAAGCTAGTTTTGATCATCCTCAGCTAAAAATTTTTGCTGCTGTCACAGGTTTTCTACAATCTTTCAGTGATGCTGAACTCCTCAGCGCTGTCACTCCAGGTAGTAAGAAACAGCAGAAGATAATTGAGCCGGTAGCTCAGGGACGGAAGAGAAATTCAGCTGTTCTCACCCAATGGCACTTGCCAGTGCACTAAGCTCTCAAGCTTCATTTATTTAAAATTAAAAGACCTGACACTGTAGCAGTATTCATTTCTGGAGGTGTCATGTCACTTTGAGGGAAAATTTTCTGGAATGGAAAAAGGAAAAATGTGCCAAATAAATGCTATTTTCTTTCCTTCTGGCAACAATCCTAGTTGTCTTAAAGAGGAGTGCAGAGTTCACAGTAGAAAGAGAATTATTTGTCTTGAAGGACATTCTGTAATTAGCCGCTGAGTACCCTGCTCCTCACACCAGGGCTCCTCCAATTCTCATTTTCTCCAAGGTCCCCACAGGACCCACAGTCACGGCAGTTCCTGCACATTTATCCTTGCCATTTCCCCCACCATGCAGGGAAGGGACCTTAACCCCCATTTTACAGCTGAAAACCCAAGACCCAGACAGGCCAAATTCACAGACGCTGGATTTCATCACGTGGCTTTAAGATTGCTTTAAATGAAGGTTAAGCTGCAGTTGCCACAGAAAGGATGGGTACTGTCCTCACTGCCCTGTCCCTACCCTGGGGATGCGGCTCACAAGCCAGGGGCTGAGGCAGAACTGCTGCAAATTCGCCCAGGAGAGCCCCAAACCTGTTTTCTGTCACCTCCTCCTCACGCAGAGGCTATGCAAGCATCGCTGTCAGCAGCAGGGAGGGATGGAACACAGAGCTGGGGGCAGCCGCTTATTTTCGCTCAGCATTGAAGCAATTCTGCTGCCACATCCGTAGGCAGAATTTGTACCCATTGCCCAGAGTGCAATTTAAACCCACTCTGCTTTGGGGCGTGGAATTACCTCTGGTTTTAAAACTCCCTTTTCCTGGGCGTGCAGGGCACTGCTGCTGCACACAGCCAGGACGGCTGTTTTGGGAGGACCCAGCATCCTGACACTTCTTGTGTCAAGACTGGAGCATCTCTCCTATGAGGAAAGGCTGAGGGAGCTGGCCTTGTTCAGCCTGAAGAAGAGAAGGCTGCGAGGGGACCTAAGAAATGCTTATAAATATCTCAAGGGTGGGTGTCAGGAGGACGGGGTCACACTCTTCTGTGGTGCCCAGCGACAGGACAAGGGGCAACGGGCACAAACTGAAGCATAGCAAGTTCCGTCTGAACGTGAGGAAGAACTTCTTCCCTCTGAGGGTGACGGAGCACTTGAACAGGCTGCCCAGGGAGGCTGTGGAGTCTCCTTCTCTGGAGATATTCAAGGCCCGCCTGGACAAGGTCCTGTGCAGCCTGCTGTAGGTGACCCTGCTTTGGCAGGAG
>Ga0065711_1001231_pt1 | contig 46269 bp, 32 predicted proteins | sample Hoacrofraction12_FD_59098 | JGI IMG/M metagenome (GOLD analysis project Ga0065711, IMG submission 59098) | Hoatzin crop microbial communities from Cojedes, Venezuela - Epithelial fraction 12 v2 (version 2) | ecosystem: Host-associated > Birds > Digestive system > Esophagus > Crop | place... | reverse complement strand
AGAGGCTGCCCAGGGAGGTTGTGGAGTCTCCTTCTCTGGAGATATTCAAGACCCGCCTGGACCAGGTCCTGTGCAGCCTGCTGTAGGTGACCCTGCTTTTACAGAGGGGTTGGACTTGATGAGCCACAGAGGTCCCTTCCAACCCCTAACATTTTGTGATTCTGTGAAACTGCCATTAATCATGGTCCAGAAAAGGACAAGGCTGACAGTTTACATTCTTCTGAGAATGGGAAACTGTCCCAGCACTTCGAAAAGCCCCAGAGAAAACAGCGGAGTCAGAGGATCATCTCTTTTTGCATAGATGCAGTAAGTCTGAACAGTGAATGGGAGCACTGGGACAGGAGTGGTTATTAGGCATGCACCCAGTTCCCTTCACCTCTTCCCAATGGGGTGGGTTTCATGTACTGGTTTAATCATGCAAGATGATTACCAGATGCTTTTGTTGATGATTATCAAACTTTTTTGATAGTAACACCCACTGTTAATCAGGGATCCTTGTTGCTTCACATTGTTCCTTTTGAAGCTTTTTCTATCTTTTTTCCTACCAGACAAGATCTTATCTTGCTACCATCAGCACTGTCAGCAGCATGTTATCTTTTTCAGGAAGTTGAGACTTACCAGAAAACTGGCTGGAAGCAAACTGAAATCAGTCTGTGCCACCTGTAAAGGAAAACTTCAATTTCTGCTGTTCGCCTTATGTATACACGTTACTAGATCTTCCCTCTCAAAGCAAGAAAGCCCACTAGGGCAGATGGCTCCAGCAGCTGCAAAGTGTATTTCCAGTAGCCTGTAACAGAGCCTTTTCTCCGTGTACTTCCCATGACTTGAGCCAGCTTTTGAGAGCTGGTTCTCTGGGAGTGTCCAAAGCTCCAAGACAGGCGATGGACAACCCAGCTCCCCTTGCTGCAGATGGGGAGCAATTGCCCTGGTAAATATTGGAGAGATCAGCTGTGACACAAGCCTCTGTCTCCTGAACTCTAGGTACAGTCATAGATATTCATGGTACCGCCATCTGCATCAAGCATTGATACAGCTGCAGAGTTGTTTGTTACATGAAATGACAGGTATTTTCTCCTGTCTTTTGTTTAGAATAGCTGCTCAACTGTGCGGTACAAATGCCTCACAGCTCTGTTGTTCCTCCTGTTTGCTAGCACTCCAGAAGTACTGTCATCGCTCGTAGCAGAACTAAACACAGATGCAGCTCCCAGCATGACTTGCTGGGTGATGTTTCAGGGATCATGACTCTCCAGCCATATTTGCTGTCTCAGACCTCAGCATCCATCTCTCACTCCAGTGCTTTCCATCCACCCTCCATGAGGAGGTGAGGTGGCTGAGTGCTGAGTGAATGCCTGTATGCCATGTTTCTGAGTGGTTCCCTGTCCTCTCCTCTCCTCTCCTCTGCTGTTAAGGTGCCTTACAAGCATGGAAACTGGGATTTAAATTCCCTAGAATTTTTTTTTTCCCACTGTGTGGTAGATAGAAGCCACTTTTAAGAATTTCATTCCCCCTGGCAGAAGGAGTGCTTTTTCTGCTTTGGGGATATGTACCTGTGCTGTAGTTGTGCTTGGGTAATCCCATGGTCATGATCTGGTCCATCAGAGCAGCCGCTGGGTGTTAATGGGGGGTGAAATCCAATGTGACATCTAAGGGTGAAAAGCCTTAATTTAAGTTTCAGGTGATCTGTAGGATGAAGAAATGACAAAACAGCAGACTGAAAGCATGGAAACGAAGGAAGGTGCTGAGCTGGGGTTTTCCTCCTTGGCTCCTGTACAGCCGTTACCATGGGGTACAAGCAAGAGGGCTGAGGCTCAGCAAACAAGGCTCTTGCTAGGCCTTCCTGGCATTGCAAGCAGTGAATGCGCTTTTCAGAGCTAAACACCCTGAACTGTGCCTGAACATGTTTTCAGAAGAAGTGGCCAATTTGCTTGCTGCTGCCCCAGGATGACCTTCATGCCAAACCCGACTATGATGAAGTGCTGAGTCCTGGGCTAGCACTGATGCACCAAATACTTCCAGCTTGTTAATTAAAGTCGAGGAGCAGCAGAGAGGGAGTGCCTGGCTGTTTGTTGGAGAAAGCAGCTGCAACTCCACACTTTTGAATTCTGCCGCATAAAATCTGAATCCGCTAACGCAACACTTGGACGGAAATCCTTTCTCTCCACAGGTGCTGCTGTTTCACAGCACCCTCTGTGCTGCTACAGCCCCTCTTCTCGAAGCCTTTGCCTCCACTCTTTGATCCCACACCTCCTCCAGACCAGTGGCGGCAGCTGGGGAGGCGGCAGCGGTGCGTGTCTCCGGGTGAAGCAGAGCACAAGCGATGGGCGCCTGGCTGCCGGCGAGCCTGCCGCCTCCGCTGTGCCGTGCCAGTGGCAGTGCCACCCCTGTCGTCAGACAGACTGGCCATCAACAGAGTAAATAAGATGTTTTACGGTTCATTTTTCTCGTTGCCACAGGATATGTCAAAACAGCTCGGTACTGAAGCCATTCAGATGGTCTTTCATGCTTAAAGGTGCCTTCATTTTTTTGTTTCAATATCGCTTCTCATGGGGGGCATATACGGTGATAAAAGTTTAAGACGAGGGAAAATACCTCACTGAATTATTGAATTAAGTGCAAAGTGTATTGTCCTCCCAGTCCAGCCTGATATTAAATTTTAATCTGCCATGTAGGGATGAGAGATTTGTCTTGTACTTTGTTTTCAGGAAGATCTTGAAGGGAAAAAAATGTCTAGTGAATAGTATTAGTTCATGTTCTTACAACTCCAGACGTTGCCAGAGAGCAGACAGCTGAAGCCATGTCTGCCACACCGGTGCGAGATGAGGGGTGTGGTTCAGTAAACTCTCGCTATTCATCACCCAAAGAACTGGAAGTAGGTGGCAGCAGTCTACAGCTGTGAATTTTATGGGACAGGGTGGATGGTTTTTCCTGTCTCTGCACCTAGGGGATCTGGAAAGTACCAGGGGCTGTCACTTCAATTGAAGAGCTATTTGACTTCTGTTTTGCTAACCTCTCAGAAAACATTGTGCTGTTTGCCCCCTTCCTTATGCCCTTCCCCGTTTACAGTTCTGGAGTTTCTCCCTTGAGCAGAGCTTTGGGGTGAGCACATAGGTGGCTCTCAGAGAGGGGTTAGAGTTTGACTCAGGAGGATAATATGCAGGATTTTTTTAGTAGGAGGAATTAGATATAGGATGAAATAGATGAGGCATGACCTTGTGAAACCCAGCTAGAAACACTACAATCTCAGGCAGAATTCTCACTGGATTTCTTCGTTCCCTTTGAGACAATATTTCCCCATTCTTTGAAAAATGATCTTATATAAACACATCGCAGCAGAGATGAAAGGATGTTATGTTTGTTTTGCTGGAGAAATATTTCTTGAAGAAATGATGAAATTGAGGCCATGGATATATGCGTGGACACTCCCAAAGTCTGAGTGTTGTAAAATGGCATGCATCTATACACCAACCTCTCTGGGTTGCTCCCAGTCTGATTCCAGTGGTAGTGCTTTGGTCTTTGGGGAATACTGCACCAGTGCTTGAGACCAGAGACTTGGTAAGGCACAGCATCCTATGGGTGTGAAAGCCTGCAGGACCACAGTCCAGAGGAAGAGCCTCTTTGGCTGCTGATGCTTCTACACGTGAACATCAGTCCCAGAAGGCACCCTTGTTTGCATAAGCCATCACTTGCCATGTTGCTGACCAAATTTTTTAAGTGCTTGTGCCTCCAAGCAGTCTTTTTCGATTTCTCATACTTTTAAAATGTCGTGAGAAAACCTTGCAAATAGCTGACTGTGAGGACGGAAAGTGAACATGAAGTGAAGTGTCAGCACTAGTGTATTGCCTGCTGTTCAGACGCCCCGGCAAAACCTGTGGTATAAGGGAAGGATGCACATATGTGACTGCTGATCTCCAGCCAGGGAAGAAGAGAGAGATGGCCCTGAGGATACCCCACAGACAGAGCCTGTGAGGAACTAAGCAATGCATACGGAGAGCAGTCCTGTGGTGTCACAAGGTGAGCTGCCACACTCGGGAAAAGCTCCTTTCTCTAGTCACTTTGGTTATATGAGTGCCAGCTTTGCTGTCCTCATCCACACCCTTCATTCCTCTGATCAGCTTGCCTGCTTGCACATGAGCTGACAACCTCCTGGGTCACATCAGCAGTTGCATGCAGCTTTGCCAAAATATGCGATAGCCCAAGTAGTGCTCTTTGCTGCTGTGGCCCATCAACTTCAGGCAACTGAGTTAGGTTCACATGAACCCCATCTAGGTCCAGGACATCCAGGATACAATATGGATGTCCTCACACTGTCCTACAGCCTGGACTTTGGTGTGAAGTCTGCCAGTGCCACTCTCCACATAACATTCCTCTTAATGCTAACTGTGGTGCTTGTCTGCTAGCTTGTTCTCTGATTATGAATAGCACAGGCTGCTTGTAGACTGTGTGAAGCTCCCTTTCCTTGTAATCATTTAAAAATTTATAAACTTTTTAAGTAACTCCTTGTTTTCCTGTTAAGAAAAAGTGTAAAAGTGGTTTCTCAGATAGAAGGTTTTAGCTGTCTGCATTATACTACTATAAATGCTGACTTGCAGCTCAGAGCTGTGATTTGTTTCTACAAGCCTGGTGAAAGCCAGGCATCTCCTGTTTGGCATCTCAATGGGGCTGGAGGGGCTGTCCTCAGTGAGCTTGAAGTGCTGAGGGTTAGGAGATGCTCTCTGAAAGGCAGAATCTAGTATTTTTCAGATAACTTTACAAATCCCACCCAGCAGCAACCATGGAACCAGTGGTGACTATTTTGATTTCTTATGACAAGTTTACACAATGTAATAAGGATCTGTCAGAACATCAGTTTGCTGATTGTGCCCTCCATTGGGTAACAACACTTCGTTGGCCAAATTCAGAATTGAAACAAAAAAAACCAACTGGAAAGGCAAGTGGGAAATGAAGCTATGCAAGAAGTTCTGAGCTGTTTTTTCAAGGATATGAATGACTTTGGGTCCCAACAAATTGGGAAATATGTTTTGAAGACTCTGACACCTTTCTGCCAGTGTGCTAGAGTAAAAGGGGACTCAATGCAGCAAAGCCCTCTGGGTGGGATGCACGGCAGGTATTTGGGAAGTTTTTGGGTTATGTTCCAGACTTTGATTACTTTTTTAGGGCAAACTGCTTCCTTGGTTTGCGCTTGTCATTGCTGTTTTTGTTCTGCATGGGTGTATTCTCTTGCTTTCCATTTTAATTCCTGCCCTGGCACCTCAGTGTTGGGGTGGTACTTGTGCTGCAGGGCAGAGGCTCTCAGCAGGTCTTGTCTTCTGGCTGCACTTCCCCAGGGTCACCGTGTTCTGGGAGATCACCACGGAGGGCAAAAGGCAAAGAGCTGTAAATAACCTCAAAAAGTATTCGGATTTTTTATTTCTCTGGGAGCCACCCTTTGCAGAGAGGGTGCAGCAGCAGACAGGTATTTTGCCCTGGCGTGGACTCACTTTTCGTAGTGAAAGCAATAATAAATTATAAGCATGTGCCATCTTACCAGATTATGACTCTCTTGCCTTCAAATTGAGAGCAGAGAGGTTGTGCAGCTCTATCAGGCAGCGCAAGGAGACCTGCAGTGCATTGAGCTGTTATGGCCTAATGTAAAGGTATTTTCATTTCTCTCAGCTCAAGCTGGGCAGCTACATTTGGGCAAAGATCTGCTTCTCCACAGTTCTCTAGAACATCTCTCTCTGAGGGTGTTGGTGGAGAAACCATTTTGTTCTGACCATTTCTGCCACCAGAACAGATCTACCCTCATTAAAGGATAACCAAATCAAACAAAACCTCCAACCTTTCATTTAAGAGACTGCAGCAACACACACCAAGGTCAGACCTGCCTGTAAAGTTGACTGACTTTGCAGCAAACGGTCCCACAGTAAGTTAATAAGGAAGCTTTTTTGTTGGCTTCAGTGCACACAGGTTATATAACATATGGAAAAATGTTTCATGGGTTTTCTTTTCTTTAAAATGTTAAATTAATCTCTTATACACTTGCGCTTATAAGGCTGTTGATAATGCTTCTAATGTATTGATTGATTGGAGTTTTGTTCATAGATGAGAGTAAAGAGTGTTTTTTCTAAGTACACTAAAGCAAAGGAAGGAACAAATTAATTGTTCTATAGGGCTTCATCTGTTTTATATTCTGGCACTGTCGGTGCAAGGACCCAGGAACTCAGGTAAGGAAAAAGATGTATTACCTGTTCTCTTGGTTCATTAGCAAGATTGCTGATTTCTCTGTCTTCAGTTTTACCATATTTAGTGTTTCATTATGCATAAATCTCTCTGAAAGGCTTGTTCATTGATAAAATATTGTGTAAGAAGTGCTCTGAGTTCTTACTATGACAGCTGTGTGAAGACTTGCTGCCTTTCTTTGCTAAAGGAGGAAGCAATGTTTTGACTTGACACAATCTAATTTATCTCAGCAAGGTATAAAAACGATAATAGCCTACATGGCTGAAACTCTAAAATAGAAAACAATTTCAAAATTAAATGTTTTGGAGTATTGTTTTAAAATAAATACTTTGCTTCTAAAACTTCCTGTTGGGTTTTGGTTTTTTTTGAGAGAAAACAAAATGATATGATTCTATGATTCTATGACAATGTTCTACTTCAACAGCCTATCAAATTTAGTGTTGATTCAATCTCTTGATGAGGGGGAATAATCTTTTGCATTTTTCAGTGAGTAAATAGTTTGTCTGGAAAAGGTTTTTCAAGTTTACTAAGCATTATTGCTTCCTGAAGTCTGCCTATAACCTTCTGCCTCATCAAACAAAGTTTGATTGACCACTGGAGTGAGAAATAGGCTAGCTGTTCTGTCTTCTGCTGTTGGTAGAAAATTCAGATGAGCGTTGAATAGTAATGGTTTGCGGTTTAGAGAGCTTAGTGAAAACTAAGAACAGCAAGAAGCTGAAGGAAGGATTCACTGCAGCAAAACACATATGCAAAGGGGCTTTATAGGCATGTGAAAATGAATTGGTTACAAGGTAATAGATGGGGCTGGTTAATATTAAGGTCCTGTTTGTTGTTTTATATGTTTTATAGGAAAAGCTGTCTCATGCTTTTATTCTTATTCCTAGAAATATTTTTTAGAATACTTCTAAGCAATGAAGAGCAATAGTGGGTCTTCATTTGTCATTCAAAATTATTTGTAAGCAACTTCTTAAACAGAAATAACACGCAGCCATGATTGGTAGTCCCGATAAAAAAGTGGCTAAAAAAGCCATCGTGACTTCTGATCCTTAAACTATTAACTAAATTACTGATAAATGTGTATCATGCATTATTGCCGCTTTCTAGGTACACGGCTTAGCAACTTTGTATTGTGGAGCAGATTTATAGACTCTGCAAAATAGAAGAGATGTCTCTCTGAGGCTACAGGCACAACTATAAGTGATAGTTTCTTGAGCTTTTATTACCTGTCCATGTGCTGTAGATGGACGCCTTCGCTATGGACAAAACTATGTTATTGAACTTGATCCTGCTGAGCCTGGCGATTGGGAGCAGCCAGGGGTGCTACTGTGAGCATTACCCATGGGGGTCGTGGTCTGCCTGTTCACAAACCTGCAATTTTGGTGCACAGACCAGGCACAGGTAGGGCCAAACTATGTCACTACTTCTGTGTTTCTACTTCTTCCCTGAGAAAATACCACTTTCGGCAAGGGGGACCTGTGTCTGAAGCTCCAGCTTCCATAATATACTGAGAAAAATTGTTATTTCCAAGTATTTACCAGACGAATAGATTATATTTTAATTGCAAGACTTAAAAATTAGAAAATTCTGTGTATAGAGCATTACGATGCCTCCAAACAAACCTATATCTGTCAACATATTCATTGAGGGGAGAACAGCCAGGTCGTGCAATGGCCTTGCCAGCAGTGTGCATTGAGCAACCAGACCCTGCGAGCACGCGGGGCCAGCACGCAATGCCCCACTCTGGGAACTCTGCCCAGTGCACAGCAATGCCATGAGAAGGGTGAGCTCCAGTGTGGCAAGCCTACAGAAAGTTCCTCCTTATATGATTTGTTTAGTGACAACAGTTAAAGTCAAATAAAGATTCAGCAGCACCAAATGGAATGCAATTCAGTGGTATATTCTAAGCTTGTGAGAAATCCCTTCTTTTCCTTCTGGCTCTTTCTGTAGCTTTTCTCTGTGACATTTGAAGTGACACAAATCAAAAAGAATTGCTTTGTAAACATATGACATATTTGAATCTTTCTCTTAATTAACATTCTGCAACTGCCTATTGTGTCTTAAGTTTTTTTCATTGGGCTGAAATACTTTTCTTTATCAGCCTTTACCCACAATTAGAGAACATCTGCCATCTGTCTATGATTCCTTCTTAGCATAACTTGTTAAAATTTTTTAGGCAAATAAGAATGGATGAGTATTATAGTCAAAACTTCTGTGACCAGCTGTGCACAAAGAAAGAATCTCGTGTATGCAACCAGCAAACATGTCCTATCAACTGTCAGCTTGGAGACTTTGGCCCTTGGTCAGAATGTGACCCATGTGTTAAAAAACAGGTAGGTAGAATATGTATTTTATGGGTTACATGCAAGAAACTATGTTTGAGAGATCTCTTTCTTTCAGACTTTCAACTTTATGGCAATCGATCTGCAAAATGACAGTGTAAGTTAATGACAGAAATTGGTTATGAATTATAACAGTAGAAGATGGAAAGAACAAGTTAAAATAAGCCGACCAAAAAAGAAAGTGGTGGTTTAGCAGTGTAAATCCATTCATGGGAACTCGCTTTGAAAGTTCGATTGTCACAATTAAAGATGAGCTTTCCACACAAAGGATAACTAAAGCTGCAGAGTTTGCATGCCTGTTTAAGCAGGACAAAGTCATGGAATCTTTAGCTTGTCCATAGCATTTTGTATGTTCTAAAGACAACAGAAATAGGATCAAATCATCTGTTAAAAAGAGTTAACTGGCAAATCCTAACCAGCACTGGCTAGAAATGCTAGGGCTGTATCTTACACTGATAGTCAGGACCAGTTTGAGGTTGCTGTTAGGAAATACAGAGCAGCATTCCCCCAACCTTTATAGCCTACACAAAAACCAGGTGGATGAGCTTGTATCTGTGGAACTATGTCCCAGGATCATGTTTTTTGCTCTTGGGCTTGTGTCTGTTGACTGATGGTAGGGTTAGAAGTGAGATGACAGATGGAAGAGGTGAAAAGTCAGGTTGGAGCAGATTTGACCCAAAGAAGGCAAACCCTGGCAAAAGTAAAGTTGTACGGAGTCGAGGAGAGTGGGGTAGCTATGTGGCTGGTGGTTCTGAGCTTTGAGGCTGACCATCACAGCAGCTCTGAGTTTCTGTACAGATACAGCCTACAGCTCTCTGAATGTCCTGCTCAGCTTCAGAAATCCATGCCTGAAATGCAATCTTCAAAAACCTGTCAGATATCATAAGTATGTATCTATATACATATATAACTTTCTGATGCCCATGCAGGATAAGGAAGACACGAAGAAGCTGTTCTAGGCATGAGATGCAACCCACCCCATGGGGTTCCCATCCTGCAGCTGGGATGGAGAGTATGAGAGCAGAGCAGGGAGAAACAGTTAGAGAGCAGGAGACAGCAAACATGCTGCACGAGCTGAAAGGGGGCATTGCTCTCAATTGAACTGATGTTTTTTGTAATCGATGTCCTCTTAAATGGCTGAATTTCTTACCTATGTATCCACGTACAGAATTGTTGTTGATTTTTACTAACTTTAAATATTGATGCAACATATTTGCTGCTTCAAGCAAAAAGGTGCTTTTGTGGACTGTGATCCATTTTTCCCCCCAAGCTATAAAGATCACTGCTTGTGACCTTTATAAATATAAACAGCCATCAGAATGGAGGACGTGACTTACAAGGTACGTGTGAAAACTAGTGTAAGTAAGGTTCCAGTGAGGGGGAGCATGAAGAGGTGTGAGCTCACACAAACAATATAGTGAGTGTTATGGATCCCAAGTGGAGTACAAGGAAGGGTTATCTTGAGCTCAAAAGCTTTCAAGTGGTCTGGTGTTTCTTTTGCAGCCTCCCTTCATAGTGTCTTGGTTACTGATTTTTACTAGACATCTTCCTGCATTGTTTGACTCCTGGGTCTCTCTACAAGTAGGGAATAACAAAAGTCTGCAAGGAACTGTGCTTTTCCAGTGGGAAAAAGTTCTGAGAAGAGGAACCGTTCAGTCACATTCAGACAGGTCTCACCAGCAGTCCCTTGAAGTAGAGTGGAAAACATATCTGAAGTGATTTGTCTGGCAGCCCTCAGCTTTGTTATTCTGCATGGAGAGTACTAACTTGGGGAAAGAAAACCCAGTGAGGTCCAGATTTTACTCCCAGACCTTCTTTAGTAACAGAAACTTTCAGGAAAACCATTTTTGCCCTCCCCAGTCATCCAGTGCTACTCAGACAAGAGGGTTCATGTGTGGGAGCCAAGCCAGCTGTTTTGGAGATGGGGGTACATACCACTGTCCAAGTATTTCTATTTCAACAGAGGTGATAAAGAACAGGAATAATCCCTGTAAGCCTGTTAGCACAGCATTTCCTACTCTAGTTTTGAAACTGAAGATTCAGGGACTGAACTTTTTGATTCCTCCAGCAAAGTAGCCCAGGTTGTCAAGTGTTTAATCATGTGTGCTCCGTCAGGGCTATTCAGGCTTTTGGATTTCAGTTCCCTGCCTGCCTTACCTGGGATGATGGCGCAGTAGAAAGTAAGGACAAAAAATAACCTATTATTTCTTTCTGGGCTCTGGCTTTGATAAAGCTTCAGCAGCACTGAGGCATGTGGCTCTGCCAGGGGTGGGCACTTAGCTACATAAAAGGCACACACAAACAACGCATGTTTTATTTCTTCTGTCTTTCAGTTTCGTGTCCGGACACTCCTGCGACCATCCCAGTTTGGGGGTCAGGCCTGTAGCGAACCGCTGGTGGATTCTCGCCCATGCTTCCCAGCTAGGCTCTGCAACATAGTGGAAGTTGATTGCAAGAATAAATTTCAGTGTGAAAGTGGTAATGATAATTTTCATAGCGTAACTGCTGCATTATTATAGTCCAAAGACTAGACACTAAGACAAAAAGCTCCAGATGATCCAGATCCTGTATATTCCATGCACAAATTCCAGGGAAAAGGAGCAGGGAGAAAAGTCTACTTAAGAATTGCATATGTATTAGTAGAAGCTTATGTTCGCTGTACTTCAAGTGCAATCGCTAGCTTGGGATGTCAGTATGACCATGACAGGTAGACAGTATCACTGTTCCATGGTATTTCTTTGCACAAACTTTTTGTGTACAAACATATCCATAGAGTTTGTCTGAACACAAACTTGCACTATTTTTATTAAATTTGTGGGTATTTCTTCTTTGCTTCAATTTAAATATACCTGTTTGGCCTCAAAAAAACTTTACCCACATATCCTTTTGCTACACATTAAATTAAGCCTTTGCATCTTCAAAGCAAAGCAACACTGGCAGAACTGAAACAACCATCTCTTATTGGGATAATGTAGGTGTTATACTGCCTCACTGTTAATTGCTACAGCAAGTTCACACCTTTACCAGCGAAAAAGACAGACTGCCCTTTTCTGCATTCAGACTTGATGAATCTTTGGACGAAGTTTCTTGCTGCTGCTGTTTCTCTGGTGCAGGTCGCTGCATTGCAAAAAAGTTGGAATGTAATGGAGAAAATGACTGTGGAGACAACTCTGATGAAAGAAATTGTGGGAGGAAAAAGACCGTGTGTAACAGAAAGTATGAGAGCATCCCAGGCGTGCAGTTAATAGGCAGTGGGTAAGCCAGCTTTGCTCATTTTTCAGAAACTTGAGATTGTTATAGCACTAGTTTACATAAACAAGACAATCCCAATTAACATGTGAGAGCATCCCATTAAAACACATTATCTCTCAAATTAAAATTAACAAGAAATTATAAAAATTTAACCAAACTGTCACGCTAGGTCTTGCCCACTGCATCTGCCAGTCCTTTGCTGCAGTGCTGGTGCATCAGATAAAGAGCTGTCAGGGAGCACTGCTGTCTGAGTGACCCTTCTTGCCTCACACCAACAAGAGCATCACGCACTGGCAACTTCCAGCTCAGTTATGCCAGTTGCTTCAGCAATTTTGAGGATGTTCCTCTACAGGTGTTTGTTTATGATACATTGCACATGACACCAACCATCACTTCTTACAGACTACTAATTTAAGAAATGTAAAACCTAAATCTGGGATGCCTGTCCCTGGCAGTTTTGCATTTGTGAATTGAATTTTGAACGCAGTGCACTCTGGTAACATCACTTGTGGTAGAAATGGAGCTCTTTTTCCTAGGCCATTTTTAGGTGTTTCTCTGCTGAAGAGTGACTGTCTCATGCTGACATTGGGATTATCTAGAGCGTTAGGCACTGATAGAAAGTAGGAAACAGGATTGCTACTACAGCACTTTTTAGGTGAATTCAGCGTGAATAAGAAGTTCTTGTAGACAAACTTCTATTAAATCAGTAACATAACCTAGATGTCCATACTGTGTCACTCAAACCTGCAAAACCTTCAATGCAGCTGTATATCACTAAATGTTTCAAGTCTGTATGTCTTTCTGGGATTGTTTTATTTCTGGAAATAATTTTTTGTTAGATTTCACATTCTGGCAGGAGAGAGCCGAGGGGAAGTCCTTGGAAACTCATTCTATGGAGGACAATGCACAACAGTGAAGCGCAATGAGACAAGAAAATCGTATCGTGTTCCTGCGAACCTGGAGGCTGTCAGCTTTCAGGTAGTATTCTCCAGTAGCAACTCCTAGCTAAAAAACTGTTGCCATAATTACAATCCAAGTTATGCATTCAACTCTTAGGCAGTAATGTGTGTTTTAGGACAAGATTTCTCAACTAGGTGAGGCCTGAACATGCTTCAGGTAGTGTGTGGAAATGAGATAAGTTGAGCAGTTTGGTGGCTCTGCTCAAGCCTTTCAGATCTGTGTTTACTTGCTGCATCATATGCCAGAGTCAACATGATTGATTTGGGCTTCTCTCCTGCTTCCTCATGGCTGTGGCCATGTCTTTGTTCTGATCTGGTACCAAGGGCCTTGCTCCTAACCCTGACATAATCCAGCCGAAGGCTCATTTGAGTCCAAAGCTCATTTCAGCATCACTGCTGTACCCTCGCAGTGCCAATGGCTCCCCTAACTCCAGCTTCCTTCTAGTCACCTGCAGCCTTGGGACACCGTTCCTCCCTGAGCCCTTTCAGCCCCTCAGTCCTGCCTGCTCCCTGCCCAGCCTCTCCAAAGAGCAGCAAGGAGAGGAGGCAGACACCTCGTCTGGGAGGCAGAAGGACAAGAAGTACATGATCTGGGGAGGAGTCTCGCAGGACAGGCCAAGGACAAAATGAACCTGGCTTGTATCTTACTGAAAATCTGAGAATCACCGATTTTTTTAAACCTGGTACTTTAGACTTTTAAACACTGATATTTAGAAAATACTTTGAATATCATGGTTAGGGACAACATGTGGCTGTGCACATATTGGCAGGCCCTGTCTGAAACCAATAGATACTGAATTGCGAAGGAAGGAAGGAATGAAGGACATGAATAAAGCTCAACTAATGGATGAAGTCTGAACTGCTGATTTTTGCCAAAAGTGCTGTGAGTTTTCAGTATTACTTTAACAGGAGCAACTGAACAAAAGACACCCTAATACGTTCCATGGGCATTGCACTTGGTTGGGCCACGACATGTAGGTTTTGTCAATAATTCTGAAAATTACTGTATGAAGAAATATTCAATGGGGAAAAACAGGCCTTGGTTTGGCCAGGTCTCTTTAAAGCTATGTGTTTATATAAAGTTACTGATGTCCATTTGCAGAACTGTTAAGGGTTTGTGAATCCCCCCTTTGAGAGTACATCTAGATCTTTAAACATTTAGAGCGGCCTTTGGTATAAAAGTGTCACTGGATCAGGCTTTCTTCTTGGAACTCCAGTGTGTTTTCCTGCAAAAGCATATGACTTCTTGGAGAATGGAAGTGGATTGAGTGAATGGACCACCTCACCTCCCAAGGACCTCAGAAGCCCTATTAATTAAACAAGTCTAGAGGAGGGAAAAAAATTGTATCTTTCAAACACCCACAGGTATTTGCCCAAGTTTTGGGAATCCAGTAATTTCTGAACAGATGCCAAAGTTGCCTTGGTGCTTTGCACAACAGCACCACTGAGGTTCACCAACTTTATCAGGCAGGTTACCTCCTGATTCCTCTCCACCTACCCTTAGTCCATCATGTAGTATGGGTGCTAACACTGCAAGTATACTCTAAGACTCTCCTCTGGAAACTTGATCATTCCTCTAGCTGTCAATTAAGAAGAAAGAATAGAAAACCTCAGGCTCTTTGCCTTGTACAATATAGAAGCCATGGGACTGGGACATGGAGATAGCATGAAGCTCTGAGAGTCTTTGAAAAGTATATTGAAACACTTGCTGAAAATTATTCCTAAGCTTTGGGGCATTGGGGTGGGGAATTTTAGAAGAAAGTGTTACATGCTTTTTTTTTTCACTTGTTTAAATGCCTGTTAGTAAGTCTACTTATCCTGTATTCATCTTGCCTATTAACCTTTCTCAGGTTCATCGTTTGTGTTAAGAATAGTTTTTTAGCTTACTGCAATGTCTCAAATAATCAGGCTTGTTTCTTACACAAAAAATCAAGAACTCATTGCTCAATAGGTTCCGGTTTCAGATTATTAATCAGGCAAATATGTTTTGCTTTACTGAATCTTCAGGTAATAGATGAAGAGGATGATGTAACGTCAGATTTCTACAATGATTTAACTCCTCTGAGTGATAGTGCTCATGGAAGTAGTTCATCCACTCATGGTGCTCGAAGATCTTCTGGTATCCCATTTTTATTCTCAAGAAAGACACGGGTTAAAGTCACATCATCTTCCTCCTTCAAGAAAGCCATTGAAGCCTCGTATGAAAAGGTAAATGAATGTTGCTTCCAATTTATTCCTTTCATTCCAGTTCTGTCTGTTCATTTCAGAACTGAGCTACCAGAGGCTACTTTGCTTATCAAGGCATTGGCATTACATTTATAAAGAAAATCACTAGAATCGTGCATTAAAAAGTTCCTCTTCTGAAACTACAGGGTGTTCCTGTTTGTAACACACCTTGTGTAATGCAGCACATGTTTCTGGTTTTAGTACAGAAATCATAGGCTTATTCCACTTTAAAAAGCATGGATTTGACATAGATTTGAGATCATCAGATCAGGTAAACCACTCCATTCCCTGTCTTCAATATAGATTAAGAAGGCAGAATGCCATATAGTAACAGCAGCAGACAACTCCAGGAAAAAATAGAATGCAGTCTGGAGTGTTATACTTATGCATGTACTGGGAATTAATCTACCTTAGTTTCTCATTTGGTAACTAAGTTGCATATTGGCATCTCATGGCTGCCAAGATGCATTTGGTCATAATCACAGAAATAACACATTCACAGAAAAGTTCTCAAGAACAGAAAACCTTTTTCCTATAAAATTCTGCATCTTTAAAGCAGATGAATACTGTGGAATATAAGAATATGTAGTTTTAGAGTTTAATGGCAGTAAAGGATGGGCTATTGTTTGCAGTTCTGCATGGAAGAGGCCATAGGACTGGCCGAAAATAAGGCCCGTTGAAACCCATGAGTTCTAATACAATTAGAATGACTCTTTTGCAAAAATATCAGTCTTAATACTAAGATTTCCTGTGATGGAAATTTACTGCAAGCCTTGCTAACTTGTCCTCATGGTCAAGTAACTTGACTGCTTAAATAGTCCGTTACTTCTAGATTGAATTAAACTATATTGAAGTTCCAGCTACTGGAAACATGTTGACTATCATTCCCATGTAGATCTATCTGTATACAGATCAGGCTGTTCTTTGGTACAATGGCTAAGTTTATTCTGGTGGAATGGTGGCTTCTTATTAGCTTAAACTCAGCCTAAAGCTACTCACGGAAATGTTAATTTAAATGAAACTTTCATCAGGAAGGTTTTTGGGATGTACACTCATTTTCAACATTGTTGTCCTGAAATCCCAGAAACCCATCTAAAATAGCCAATAATTTAGTCTGGTGTTCGCTAAAGATGACATGAGTTAAAATCCCACAGCACGAGTTTTAACTTGGGTCTTCCTCATGTTCCCTACTGTATCATAGGGAAAGCCTCTATTTTTATCTCAATCTGTATAAATTCTATTAATGTGTGTTTATAGGCGGATGTATGCTTACATATGTTTGAGAGGCCTATAAAGGAATTTGCGATAGTTTCTTAAATAGTGAAAATAGAAGTTTATATAGATCACTTAAAAGGAAAGGGATCTTACCTGCACTTTGGGAGTTAAGATTCCGACCTATATATTAAACTGTGTGCAGATGGTTTTCACAAGAGCATCCCATGGTCTCTAGAGGGGTCTAGTAACTCAAAAGGTCATGCATTTTTCCATATTGGCATAGAAGAAATATTAAATCTTGATGATTTTCAAGTTTATTTTTGTTCACCAGAAACTTTGCCTTCAACTGGATGAGGCTGATCGGAACCCTGTCTAACCTGACCTTGAATGCTACCAGGGAGGGGGCATCTACAACCTCTCTGGGCAATCAGTTCCACTGTTTTGCCACCCCTTATACCTGGTCTGGATATACTTTCTTTTAGTTTAAATCCACTGCCCCTCATCCTTTTGCAACAGGCCTCAACTATAAAGCATGTCCCCATCTTTCTTATAAGGCCCTTTTAAGTATTGAAAGGCTTAAGTATTGAAGCCTTCTCTTCTCCAGGCTGAACAACCCCAACTCTCTCCGCCTTTCCTCATGGGAGACGTGTTCCAGCCCTTTGATCATTTCTGTGGCCTCCTCTGGAGCTGCTCCAACAGGTCCATGTCTGTCCTGTGCTGAGGGCTCCAGACCTGGACGCAGGACTTCAGGTGGGCTCTCACCAGAGCGGAGCAGAGGGGCAGAATCCTCTCCCATGACCTGCTGCCCATGCTGCTTGTGATGCAGCCCAGGATACGGTTGGCCTACTGGGCTGCGGGCACACATTGTCGGCTCATGTCCAGCTGTTCATTCGCCAATACCCCCAAGTCTTTCTCGGCAGGGCTGCTCTCAATCACTTCATCCCCCAGCCTGTATTGATCCTAGGGGTAGCCCCGACCCGTGTACAGTACCTTGCACTTGGCCTTGTTGAACCTTATGAGGTTCACATGGGCCCAACTCTTCAGCTTGTGCAGGTCCCTCTGGATGACATCCCATCCCTCAGGTGTGTTAACCTCACCACTCAGCTTGGTGTTGTCTGATAACTTGCTAAGGATGTACTTGGTCCCTCTGTCTATGCCATTGATGAATATATTGAAAAGCACTGGTCCCAGTACAGACCCCTGAGGGACACCACTTGTCAAAGGTCTTATAGAAGTCCAGATAGATGACATCTTTAGCTCTTCCCCTGTCCACTCCATCACAGAAAACCACTAGATTGGTCAGGCAGGACTTGCCCTTGGTGAAGCCATGCTGACTGTCTCAAATCACCTCCCTGTCTTCTATGTGCACAGCTTCTAGGAGAATCTGTTCCATGATCTTCCCAGGCACGGAGGGGAGGCTGACAGGTCGGTATTTCCCTGGGTACTCCTTTCTACCCTTTGTAAAAATGGGCACAATGTTTCCCCCTTTCCAGTCTCCAGGGACTTCACCTGACTGCCGCGACTTTTTAAATATCAGGAAGAGTGACTTGGCAACTACCTCAGCCCATTCGCTCAGGACTCCAGGATGCATCTTGTCAGGCCCCATAAACGTCTGTATGTTCAGGGTTCTCAGGTGGTCACGAATCTGATCTTCTCTTACAGTGGGAGGAACTTTTCTCCCCCAGTCCCTGCCTTGATGTCCATCCACTCAAAAGGTGTGGGTAGAGAAGTTGCCAGTGAAGACTGTGGCACAATGTTGTTGAGTATTTCAGCCTTCTCCTCATCCGTCGTTACCAGTTTGATAGTCATGTTCATCAAAGGGAGCAGACTTTCTTTGACCTTGCTTTTCTAGCTCAAATGCCTACAGATGCCCTTCATATTATTCTTTGCATCCCTTGTCAAGTTCAGCTCCAGCTGTGCCTCAGCCTTCCTGACCCCATGCCTATGCAACCAGGCAGCATCCCTATACTCTTCCCAGGACACCTGTCCCTGCTTCCACTGCCTGTGCATTTCCTTCTTGTCCTTTAGTTTGACCAGCAGGTCTTGACTTCTCTCTGCTTGTCTCTTGCCTTCCTTGCCCGACTTCTTACACCTGGGGATCAAGAGCTCTTGCGCTCTACAGGAAGAGTTCTTAAACATCATCCTCATGATCTCCCTGATGTCTTCTGCTTTCATCATTGCAGCTTAACATAGAAATCACTAGGTTTGACAACAGTGAGGTAAAATGCTAGTAACAGAAGCACTTATTGGCTGGTAATAAAAGCGCTTCAGATGCTTTTACTAGCAGAAAATGCAAATGTGAGATGCATATCAAGCAGTAGTTCATATTCAGCATGCAAGTGCATGCTAAAACCAGTTGAGGTTTCAGAATCAATATTTGCCAAAGTGGCTTGCAGTTTTGTGTGTCAGAACTGAAATGTTAGCTGGCACAGCTGAAAATACAGAATCAGAACATAAATCACCCAAAAAATCCTAAAAATTGTGTTACCACAGGGTATTTTAGGACATGAATATAACCTGGGAATTGTTACATACCCTGTTTCTTCCATTCTTATTCTCACTGCAGCAGAAAGCTGCCTATTCTTAGCTCATTTTCCAGTGTGCACATGAGAGCACTGCAACGAGCAGTGCTGCGCAGAACTAAGAGCTGAGGTCCAGCTCATTCATTACGTTGCTCAGTCCTGGCTGGGACAACTCCCTGCCTAGATGCATCCTTGTGTCTTCTAAGCCATGTGACCTTGGAGACAGAAGTGGAGTAGAACCAACCTACCAGCAGCAAAATGCAGCAGAAGAAGCTGAATATAAATCAGCAACAAATATTTCTGTAAGGAATCTTTCCTATATGCTGGTTGGTCATTTGCTCTGTTTTCCTGGTTGTCCTTTTGCTCTTGATTTGTTTGCTTCAGCATTATGCAATCAGTTCTCCTTGTCACTTTATAAACTCCTCCTTTCAGTATTTTCCATTCCTCTCCTTTCTATTTAGTTAGACTCCCACATAAGCAATCTCTAGCACTGCAAAAATATATGAATTACTGTTTTCAAAACCACCATTTTTTTCTAAATGTAAGACATGTTTCCAGTTTTTGAACTTTCTCCTTTTTTTTGCCTCTCACATTAACTGCCTGACACTTGAACTCAATGAGATCTTTATACCCGTGGTTTAGTTTCACTTTTAGCAGAGAGAAAAATTGTGAAAATTCATTAACAGTGAGTTACTATCCAAAATACCCACTCACCAGATTACTTGCAAACGACCCATGGATGCTTATAAGCTGAAGCCTTTCCTCTGAAATTTCTGTTTGTCTTATCAATTGCTGGTGTATTCACTGTGGCAGGAATCCTCTTCTTTCTGTTTTACAGGTGCTCAGGAAAGTCCTAATTTTTGTTACTCCCTCAGTGTAAGGAGTAATGAGCATTATCCTCAACAGATTCACAGGGCTCTTGGAAACTCCAGGACTAGTTTGTTCAGGGTTAAAGCAGCATGATACACAGGATTAATTAGTTCTTGTACTGTATCTCAGGACATACTTGGGCGCTCTACTTTCTGCAGTTAACTACCTATGAAAGTGCTGAGACTCCTCTTTGCTTCTTTCTAGAATTCGAACTTTATTAGAGTCCATAAAGTCATTTCTGTTGCAAACTTCACAATGAAACAGTCAAATCTGCAGCTCTCAGATGTCTTCCTAAAAGCACTTAACCACCTGCCTCTGGAGTACAACTATGCTTTATACAGCAGAATATTTGATGACTTTGGCACACATTACTACACCTCTGGGAAGATGGGTGGTTCCTATGACATTCTTTACCAGTACAGCTCTGAGGAACTGAAGAACTCGGGTATGTAATACTTTAACAAGAAAATATCATGATTTGTTAACCAGCTTTTCTTATCACTGTTTTCAGGTCTTACACCACACAGTAAGTTCTCCAAACAGCAAAAAATCCTTTAGACTTGCATGGACCCAAAAATTACTTACACTGCCTAAATATAGAGCATGAAGAAATTTTTGCTTTACACTGTCTTAATTTGAAAATTTCAGGAGGTTCCTCATGTGATAAAAGTCATTGTCTTCAGGGAAACCTCTTAAGACCTTCAGATCAAGACCAGGTGATGCCAGGAAAATGTGTTACATCATACTTCAGTGTGGGACTGGGGTCTAAGAGGTGCAAGTGGTACTCCTTGGGATACAGTCATCAAAGGCGTGGGTATTGATCAGAAATTACTCTAAAAATATTCCCATGACTGCCAGACTGTGAAAATGAAAAAACAATACCACAAAATGGAAATCTAAGGTTAAAAGCTGTGATCCTTAATGGCACTGCTGTTGACTTCCATGGGTATGGGAGGCTACCCAAAGGGAGCGGTAGGCATGACTCAGTCCAAGGCTGTTTGTGCCTGGGGAAGCAGTGCAGTCTCCAGTGATGGGTGAGAAGCAGGAAGATCTGTGACAACTTACCTTGATGTGGGAGCCTAGGGCCATGGTGCCATCATGTAACATGGTTATGGTGATGAAGTTGCTGCTCTGTGGTATTTCTAGGCCTGGCAGTGGATGAATCAACGGAGTGTGTCCGAACAGAAACAACAAGGCGTGTGTTCTTCCGGAAGAAAAAGAAAGTCAGTACCAGATGCACCACTAACAGGATGACTGTGAAACATGAAGGTGACCACGACGAGAACAGGGCCCATGTCCTGTTACTTACCCTGAGAGATACTGTTCCCCTCAGCTTGGTGTCCCAGGTGACCTCCTAGCTTTACTGAACTACAGATGCTCTGCCACCACTGTCAGAGCAGCCAGTGTTTCACTGTTTGTCTCTGAAGAAAGCACTGGAAACGTCCTCTTACTTGCAAAAGAAATCATGATGTAGAAGCAATTTGCCTGTGCTCTGGAGCACATTGACTGGGGATCCAGTGGCACTGGCTCTTCCAGTCAGTCACTCATCTGACAAACATTCTCCTTGGCCCTGGGTCCAAGGCCAGGTGTGCTGAACTGGGAAATAGGCACAACTAGAAACATGTAATCATGACTGAGTCCTTGAGCTGCTTTAAGGGTTGCTCAGGGATCATTGAGAGAGTTGGGCAGCAATAACACACTCCCTGACCTTCCTCTTACATCTTCCTCATGACAAGCAGACATCTAGGTGCAGGAGTTCCCTGGCAACATCAGAAATGCATCTTAGGAACTGCAGAAAGTTGATGCCTTTTCTGCAAGAGTGGCAACAGTCATGTTCTGCATCACTAAAAACAGGGATTTTATCACCTCCACCGTGTTTTTGCCACCATTTTGTGATCCATTTCCGTTACTCAGGCGCTGACAGCTGGCACTGCCTTGGAGTGTGTTCTTCTAGAGGAGCCTGAGGTATGCTCTGCATTTACCGCAAGTGCCTTGTGTAGTTCTGAGTATCTCCATGGCTGATGTCTCAGACACTTTCATTTGGAAGACACTTTCATTTGACAAGCTGCTGTCATAGCGCGGATTGTTTTTCTGAGCTTAGACTTCATCCTTCCAAGCGTAGCTTTGAAAAATTAATCTTAGTATATTCTTCCATATTCTTTTACACTTCTTGTTAGAACTCTGTTGTTACATCTGCCGCCTTGGGAGGCCTGTATCTGTCAATAATGCGATGAAATCCGCTTTCAGGTTCCATTTTGGAGTCAGCTGAACGGTCAGTCTCCCTGGTAAAAGGCGGCAGGTCAGAGTATGCAGCAGCTCTGGCCTGGGAGAAAAAGGGGGCTTTTCCAGGACACACAGTCTTCACAAACTGGCTGGAATCAACAAAAGACAATCCCGTGGTGATTGACTTTGAGGTAAGAGAAGGACAAGAAAAACACTGACATAGTAAAGCACTCACCAGTCAGCAGCTCTTCATAGAGCTCTGAAAGTGTTTTGTCTGTTGAATCGGGATGATGCTGTGTGTGACGCGAATGCACTTACGGACATAACATCAACATACAAAACATTTCTTAGAACTAGTTCTTGTGCATGTTGGTCTGTAAGGCACACCAGGTTTGCACTGCCAATAGACAGTGAGAGTAAGAGGGAGGAATACGAGTGAATTACTTTGGCACCAGCAGGAACTCAGGTTTTCCCTGTGCTCTATCCCTTGTCAGGCCTATGTATGGCACATAGCTAAACTGAAACAAAACATCAGACCTCTGGTCTCCCTGCCCTGCTCATTTAATGCAACGTGGCAGTACTCTTGTGAGTGCACTGGGCTGCCTGGCTCCCTTTCTGGCACAGCAGCGCTCAGCGGTGGCAAAGCACTTGGGGCAAACAGTAAAACCTGCCTGAATGCAGCATGCAGTGAGCTTTCTCCCACTGCTGCTGCTGAGCTCCTGAAGGCAGTGTAGGGACGTCTGACATCATCTGTGGCGTCCTGCATTTTTAGATGTGGTATTCCACTTGTTTGGTGTTCCAGGGTCACATAGTCCTAAATTGGGGAAATAAAAGTAACATAAACAGGGTAATATAGATGGATAGCACTGTCATGCTAAAGTATACACAGCCTTCAACATGCCTGGCTCCTGTGTGGTATACCTTCATATGCAGGCTCTAGAGCCTTTAAAATCCTGCAGCTGCCCCCAGCAGAACCCTGTTGTGTCTGGGTAACTGCTTACTGAATGGCTGTCTACCAGGTGTCGCCCATTGTGGACTTGGTGAAGAACGTGCCATGTGCCGTGACCAAACGTCGTAATCTGGGGAGAGCCCTGAGAGAATATGCGGGCAGGTTTGACCCTTGCCGGTGTGCCCCGTGCCCCAACAATGGCAGGCCTGTGCTTTCTGGGACGGAGTGCCTCTGCCTGTGCCAGGCTGGCACCTACGGCAAAAGCTGTGAGACACGAGCTCCGGGTTACAAATCAGGTATTTTGAGTGGTACTGTCATAATGTAAATATGGTCCTTCTGGCATCTATTTGTCAAAGATTAATCTGACAAACCTTCACTTACTGAATACATAGCACTTCTTACCACATCGTGCTGGTCAGAAAGTGTAAGAATAAAGGTAGGGTTAAAAACAAAAAATCAAACTGAATAGGCATGGCTGAAAATAAACTGTAGGACATGGTAAAAAATTCCTTAGCTACATAATTGAGATAAGAAGAAGTGAGCTGTTCAGCAATAAGGATGAAGTTGAGATCAAAGGTAACTGATGCAAAAATTAAGAAACCTGTTCCTTAGTTTTCTCTATATCCTATCGTGCTTAAGACTAAATGGCTAATGGAGATAAAAACTTCTGATTATGATGCGGAAACAAAACTCATTTGTCTTAACGACAAGGAATATAATCATAATTCTGAAGAACTTAAAGAATAGTTTCATGTAAACAGTTTTTTGAATGAGATTGGCACTAGTGCCATACCTATGGGAAACAGAAGAGGCTTACAGTATCATATTTATTGTTACATATATTTATATTCCAGGACCAAAAAGGGACAAAAGGGAAAGTCATTTAGGCAGCTACGAGCCTCACTGTCTGACCCTGATAAAGAGATCTTTTGAAAGAAATAAACAATTGAAGATATGCTTATAGAGATCAATGTAGAAAGTGTATTGCACACAGAAAATAAAGGGTGTATAAATAAAAATTTTTATGTATGCTTCATGATGGCATAGAAAAAATACCGCAGGGGTTAAGAAAAGACAGTAGTGTTCTAATTCAGCTTGCATGGGATGTAGATTTGGGGTTTAAACATTGTATTAGAGCTCAGATTTTTTTAATAACTCTCTAAATACTGAGCTGTCTAAAAAGGTTGTCAGCACCATGAAAACTCAAACATCTGTATGTGCAATAGAAGTAGAAAATAAGCTGCTTCTGGATTTGGATCTTCTTTGCAATAAAAACTAGAAAGGAAGATATATTTTAGGTATTCATGAAGCAGCTGGAATTTGGCTGACCATCTCCTTGGAAAACTTAACATTCTAGAGACAATCTACTCCCTTGACAGTAACAATTTTAAATACTCTGAAAATAGCTATTATGAATTTATCACCATCTGTCTTGTATGTGGCATTAAGAGAAATACTATATATGGTATCAAAAGATGGGATTTGTTTTACGTCGTGCAGTTGCTGTAGATGGCCGCTGGGGTTGCTGGTCTGAATGGAGTTCATGTGATGCTTCCTTCAAAACAAGAAGGACCCGGAAGTGTAATAATCCCTCCCCAATGAACGGCGGTAAGCCCTGTGAAGGTGAACTGGAGGAAGAGGAGGACTGTTATGTCTCTGTGTTCACAAACAGGTAAGAAGATCGTAAATCAAAGATCTCCATAGTCATGAGGCAGAGTTAAGGAGTCCTGCAGAACGGTTCTGTGACTACCATGGAGAAATAGCAGACAGCTCTCCTGTTGAAACTTCTGTTGTGGAGCTGAGAGAAGAAAATTGGATGTTGGTTGATGACAAGCTCCACACGAGCCAGCAATGTGCACTCAGAGCCCAGAAGGCCAACCGTATCCTGGGCTGCATCACAAGCAGCATGGGCAGCAGGTCGAGGGAGGGGATTCTACCCCTCTGCTCCACTCTGGTGAGAGCCCACCTGGAGTCCTGTGTTCAGGTCTGGAGCCCTCAGCACAGGACAGACACGGACCTGTTGGAGCGGGTCAAGAGGAGGCCACAAAAATGATCTGAGGGCTGGAACACCTCTGCTGTGAGGAAAGGCTGAGAGAGTTGGGCTGTTCAGCCTGCAGAAGAGAAGGCTCCAGGGAGACCTTATAGCAGCCTTCCAGTACCTCTTCTTCCTACAAGAAGGCTGGAGAGGGACTTTTTGCAAGGGCTTGCAGTGATAGGACAAGGGGCAGTGGTTTTAAACTAAAAGAAGGTAGATTTAGACTGTATATAAGCAAGAAACTCTTTACTGTGAGTGTGGTGAGGCACTGGAACAGCTTGCCCAGAGAAGCTGTGGCTGCCCCTTCCCTGGAACTGTTCAAGGTCATGTTGGATGGGGCTTTGACCAACCTGGTCTAGTGGAAGGTGTCCCTGCCCATGGCAGGGGGGATGGAACTAGAGAACCTCTAAAGGTCCCTTTCAACACAATCCATTCTATGATTCTATGAAATGTCTGAAAATCTTCACAGTTTGCTTCAAGTTTTTATTTATTAATTGTTTATACTTAGAAAATGGCCGATAAATTACATATTAAAGTATGCCTGTAGATCTCTTATGCTGGTTTGCATGGCTTCTTGTCCAAAGCCGTGGAGAACTCATCTGCTTCTGTTCATGGGAGTTGACATTTTCTGTTTTTTTAATATCACGTCATCTTGTCTTAGAGATTTAGGTCTGAACTCAGTCCCAGAGAGAATTCAACTAAACTACCAAGCTTTTCGTATTGCCGCTTTGAGTATGTCTGATATACCATTTTTGCATGGTTTCAACTTAAAATCATAACTCCAACCGCAAATTGGCTCAGTATCTGGCATCTTCAAGAGCAAGGCTTTGTACAGATTCAGTTTTTCTACTGGAATCCGGACCTGAAGCAAGATTTTAGTCATCCATTCTGTAATGACTACAGAGGATATTCTGGAGTGTATAGCAAAGCATTAAAAGCAATGGGCTCCACAGTTCTTGGTTACTCATCTCAGTTACACATCACAGGCTATATAGCTCCATGGTCACAGAGACTAGCTTCCTTTAACCACTGCCTGATGGCAGCAGACAGGCTTTGACTACGCTATCTTGAACCCAACCAAATCATATGGACTTTTAGAGACTTCCTCTATATGTTATTCTTTGCTTCTTTTTCTTACTCTATAAAATTATTTCATGAGTTCTGTTGACAGGAATTGTAGCCCTGTATCTATAATTTTTAGTGCTCTCACAATCTCCATGCTATCAACACCTGCAACTTTTGATTTACACCATCTTTTATTTAACAGAATAAAGTTTTATCACTTGGGAGGGGAGTGACCAACAGCAACAGGACACAGTCACAGAATTCCTATCCAAAGCTCCTGACATTCTGCCATTGTTATTCAGTGACGTCAATGCTAAAGATACATCCTTACCAGCAAGTTTTTGCTTTTCAGAGGTACTCCTTGTATAAATGATGATGAAGGCAGGAGAGAGGAGGATGTCTTGATTGGTGAACCTGAGTCTGGATGCTCCAGGCCAGATCCACCAGAAAATGGCTTCATAAGGGTGAGTATGAAAAATGAGTGATACAGAAGGAAAATGTAGTAGTTGCAGAGCTGTGAAATTTTACAGCTTCTTTGCTACAGTGCATGATACCCAAGCTAGCTACCATGCTAGTGAGCCTGTTGCTGTGTATGGGGCAGGCTGTGGGACTCTAGTCCACCAAAGTCCACCAGCAACTGAAGCAAAGTTAAGGTAAAATCCATTACAAGCAGTGGTCCTTGAATTCTTGTTTTGTAACCATGATGTCAGTCAGTGCAGCTGGACAAACATCACTATAAAGGCGAGTGGATGACTCATATTTCAGACTAAGAAAAGGACATATTCATTACATCATATCATCAGGCTTTTATCATTTTTTCTTTTAACAACATCCAGTGTCATTACCATAGATCTTTGAGGGCTTTTTGGTTTCTTTTTTGTAGAATGAAAAGAACCAGTATGATGTGGGGGAAGAAGCTGAAATTGCCTGCATGAGTGGTCATGTCCTCAGTGGCTATCAATTCATTCGGTGTTTGCCAGATCAAACCTGGACGCAGCAACCTGTTGAATGTCAACGTAAGAAAGAAAAAACTAATTCAGCCCAGCAACAAAACAGAAGCAGAACAAAAAGACACAAAATAGATTTTAATACAGATTTTAACAAAAGAATCTGTAACGATGTCTGAAAAAGATAGCATATTAACAGATATTTCATGTAGAGATGGCAAAAACCCACTGAGTCACTACATCATTTTCTTTCAATTCAGAAGTGTTGCTATTATGTTCTTTGTAAGGATACTGTAATATTCAATGCCTTAGAAAACCCTTGGATGGATGCTGTGAGGTCCTTCTCTTGCCTAGTTTTAAATATCTTTAACAGAAGGGCTCATATTTTGTTTCCAGACTTACATAGATATCTTTAAGTTGATGACAGTTATGCTGAAGAAAGTGTTCTTAGAGGAATTTATTAACCACTTTTTATAATAAATGGATGGTGTGGCTCTAAGCACCATCACCACCCCAGGCTGCCTTGAAAATCCCCACAGTAAATCAATACCTTGAAGTATTTATAGTCCAAGTAAGACTTAAGGATCAGAACAAACCTGGGTTTGCTAACAGCAGAAATTCCAGTAGTCTTCTAGAACTTCGTGTGATTTCATTGACTTAGCATTCATTTTATTAAAAAAATGTACTTGAATATACTTATGAGCTTTCTATTACCCTTCATTTTAATTGTTTCATTAAAAGCTTCATTTATAAAAGAAAAAATAAAATATGCTGTAAATGCCATTCATACTATATTTAAACTGTAAAATTATATTACTCATACTAACATACATTAGAAACACACTGTAATTATTTAGTTATTAATTGAAAAAATATTTTTAAAGACTATGACAGTGCAAGGAAAATTTCTAGACTTCTTTATGTTAAATATTTATTAGTTTTCAATGTCAGTCAAATATTCAGTGTTATTGAGTGTCTTTATGGCTCTTCAGATGAAGCATTATGGCTTGCTCTAAATGTCTGCATGCCATAAAACAAACAAGAATTATACTTTTTCCTTATTTATTCCAGCCTCGGTATGCATTAGGCCGCCAATATCTGACAGCGTCACAATTTCACCATTTAAGCAACAGTACAACATTGGTGAAACCATGAAGTTGAGCTGCCGAGCTGGGTTTATAGTCACTGGTCAAAAACAGTATACCTGTGGGAAAGACCTGTCCTGGACACCTCCTATTTTGAGATCTATTACATGTGAAAAAGGTTAGTATATCTGTAGATACTTTACTGTTTCTATACTGCTGATATTAACAACACAATTTATTTTGGGCAGCTAGAACCAGAAGGCAGATGACTGGTTTTAAGACATATAGCAACTGTTCATTGATTTTGGTTTTACCTTCTCTCTACCACATTGCCATATAATTTCAGCCCCAAACTTCTGCATTAAGTTCAGAATTTTGGGGTGCAATATATTTTACACTTGAATTATGAAATGGAGATACTGAAACTGTTTTCTTAAAAACAAAACAAAACAAACTCCAACTGTATTAACAAGGCTTTATGAAAGTAAAGTAGGAGAATACATTCTATTGAAATTTCACCTTCTCTTCTTGTACAGGATTTTCCAGTGATTTTTACAAAGACTGATGCGTACTTATGGAATCCCAACCCAGCAGCTTTTGAAGAGAGAAATAAGGGATAAACAGAAATAAATGCATTTTAGTTTTTACGGGAGGAGTCTAAGATATTTCTGTTCAGTCTTTTTACTATTTACAATAATTCTCACTCTTTTGTTTCAGATGTGCAAACTAAAATTAGCGGTGTTTGCAATCCAGGACAAAAGCAGGTTGGTTCTCAGTGTGTTTGTATGTCTCCAGAAGAAGATTGTGGGTAAGTTAAGTACTTTCATTAGAAAAAGAAAAGTTGAAGTTTCTCCACTAATAGACCAAGAGTCCACTGTGACAAAAAACAGGAAGAGTAACAAAAGACAACAGCAATTCAGGGCTACTCTCTGTTCAGATATTAGCCAGCTATGCCTCTGTAAACCAAATTACAGTCCCATTTATAGACTGTGAAATAAATTAACAATGACATTAACCAAATAGCACACAAGGGCACGTTGTTCTACATCTGCTTCTAGAGATCCCAACTCTTCCTTTTCTTCTCTTTATTACCCCAATTTCTGTATTTTCACTATCATCACCTTGTTATAATAGGTCATGCCGCTTGTGTTTGAGATTCATCTTTTTCAGATGCACATGCTGCAAAATACACTGTATGTTTCAGTCTCCAGGGGATCTGAAAATGTGTAAGACTTGAATTTACTGTCTCAGTACACAACATGACCTGCACAGACCATTGAGCCTTGAAGTGAATAGAGGGTTATCCTAGAAGATTTTTAGTAAACGGCTAGCCAGGGTGGGCGTTTGGTGTGGAGTTGGAGATAGCAAAGATGAGCACAGATTGAATATAAGCTGGGCTGTTGTGGGGCTGAGATCAACACACATTCCACCGCAGGGCTCCTGCGTGACCACAGGCAAATCCCTTGGCATAGGATTCATGTCATTCATGTCAGTGCCCAAATAACCAGGTATCTTCTTTCTCTCAAGAGTCCTTGAGTAGAAAGAGAGCATGTTCAGAGTGTGATAGACATTGTCAAAAGCATATAGGCCAAATCCTCTGACAACTTGAGAGGTTTTGTTGATTGAAGCTATAAGTTTAACTCAGGAGGCAAAAAAAGTCATTTCTCTCTTTGGGAAGTGACTAGGTTCCACAAAATTTTGCTGCTTGGAAATGCCTGCACTTCCTGAGAAGAATTCCACTCAGGATCCAAGAGCAATACAGAATGAAACTACAAGCAGCATGGCTGGGTTTGCCTGCCATTGGTCCTAAACTAACTGTGCCTTAGAGGCAGACTTACACACACAGCTGCAGGGCTGCATTAACTCAGACAAGCCACCCCAGGACCTGTAGAAATTTCCCACACCTTGCAGAGGTAACAGCACCTCCTGTTTTCTTGTTCTTGCACATGTCCTTTACTTCCCATCTGTTGGACAGGACCAAAGTTCCTCATCTCACAGCATTACGCTGTACCACATCCAGGTCCTGCAGTAGCTGGGACAGCCTTAGGTTTTTAGAGAGATATCCAACCTGCCCATGGCTTTGCTGTGTTTCATCCAGTGCTGGTGGAGCATTTAAAAGCACGGACAGCCTGCTAAAATAATTTTTCTTTTTTCCTTGGGGCAGCCACTACTCAGGAGACGTCTGTGTGCTACATGCTGTTTCTGAACAGAATGTGACCAAGCCCAGCTGTCAGTATTCAGCTGAGATGTGCCTTGGAGAGCGGTCATTTCATTTCTTGCATGATGGCCCTTGCCACGGTAATGCCAACTTACACTGGGCAATCGAAAGAGCAAGGCTCTCTACAAATAGCTTGAAGAAAGTGCCCTGTGGTTATGACACCTGCTATGACTGGGAGGAGTGTCCAGGTAACACTGCTAAATGGTGGGATTTGTCCAACCCTTTGGATCTAAAAATAAAATGTGCTGACTCTTTCACTGCTCCAGGAATGGGATTTGCAGGCGTTGTGGTCCATCTGAGCAATTTATGGTGAGAGGGGTATGGAAGTGTGATCAGTCCTGTGTCCCTACTACCAAATGTTACACTTAGATACATTCCTTTTCCCTTAGCTACAAGTGGTGTAGCATTGCCACTGCCCTTTAGTAAGGCACAAACGGAACTTGGAAGTTGAGGGAACTTTTTCAGGAGAAATAACATTTGAATCTTTCATCACAGAAACATAATCAGAATTGTTATCGCCCATTCCTTGTGAGGCTATTATAACCACTATTTTGTACTTCAGGAGTTAATTTGGGCCACTCCCTCTATATCATATAATTAAATTGTGAAAGTAAATCATGATAGTACTTAAAAAGCAAGACTGGAGCCATCGGGCTTAAAGGGATTTTAATGATAAAATTTGCAAATATCTACATGTGAAAATTGTGTTTATTAAGAGTGTTAATGAACTACCTAAGCTGGTGAAATCCCCAAGAATTTTATAAACACTGTTGTGCAACTTGGCTATTTACTGTGTAACCTGGTGATAAGAGCAGTGGGTTTTCCGGTAAATGTCTGAGGTGTTTGCTGGCTCCGTGCACATCAAGCGCCTGCCAGGAAAACGCTGTGGCACCCACGCTCAGTCCTTCGCTTGCTTTCAGAGACAAATGTGATCTTTATCACACCTTGACTACTTACGATCAATCAAGCAACAGCGGTGTGCAGCAGTCCTATAACCCCTTTTTGAAGATGGAAGATTCCTGCAGCACAAAATTTGAAGTCACCAGCCCCATGCTGCTGCTTGCTGCCACCCCAGCTCACCTCAATCGCCCAGACTCTGACGCCAGACTCTGACACCAGAGTCTGACGCCAGACTCTGACGCCAGACTCTGAAGTAGGTGGCTGTAAAATTACCACATGAGACGTCGTTCCTTGTGGGGCTGAAGCAGCGAGCATAACCAGGCATGCCCCTTAATGGATAGGCTATGTTGGAGCCTCTAGGCACCTTAGGCTCCTGGGAAGATGGTTATAATTTAAAAAAATATTAGGCTTATTTATTCCAGAGCCCCTAAGAAGCCTAGATCTGCTCCTTCTGTGGAAGTGGCTAAAGCTGGATCCTGTGCCAGAACCTCAGTGATTTTCTCTCAAAAGCCTGCAGAGCAGCCCTATTCAGAAAGGAAAAATGAGAAAGAGAGAGAGAGAGGGGAAAAAAATTAAACAAAGTAAGTTTTCATCGTGGTGCTCAGGAGGTTTGAATTGGACTTTTCTCCTCTCAGTCTCCACAGAAGTCCTCTTTCTCATGTGTATGTACAAACATTTAGGAGATTGAAGATTTGTCTTTCCGTAGAATGAGTAGTTGGTATCAACACAGAGGCAGAGGATACTGCAGTGCCATGTGAAAGCAGCCAAACAGAGGAAAACACACATTTTTCATAAGTTTTAAGAAAGGGAAAGCAGAAATTTAGTTTCCTGCCTAGGGAATTTCTGGGGAAGAATATAAAGAGTCAGAACCTGATTAGATCAGAAATGGGTAATGAAATAACCATCAGGGCTGAGCTTTACCACGGGCCAGCAGTAGGTAGCTTAGCATTCATAAAGGGAGCTTTAATGAAATAGGAGCTGATACAATATGGACCTTAAGACTCCATTTCACAGCAACATTGTGTGAAAGGATAATTGGGAACAGAAAGTCAGTTTAATAACTTTTTGTTTAGTAGAAGGGTCAGGGAAAGCCAGTGGACAAAAATAGTTAGATATTTCACTTCTCCTTCTGTATGGGCCACTGATGTTTAAACCTGCTTTTGCCTCTATTCCTAATACCCTACCATTTAGTGTATGTGCTTTAGGCTTGTTGTAACTAACATAGCACAAACTTCCAACAGTGATTTTTCCTTGCTGGACTTTGAAATGTTGTGAAACTATAAAATATGGTTCTAGTCATGACATTTGCAGCTAAAACTCCCACACTTTCATTTCCAGAGACACAGACCCAGTGCTCCTGCCTGATGCCTTACCAGTGCCCCAAAGAAGAGAGTCGTCTTCACTGCATCCGTATGGAGTCGACAGGGAGGAGGAGGACAGTCACTCTTTGCACACTGGCAGCCATGAAGTGTGCTGGCATCAAAGTGGAGGTGCTGGAGCAGGGGAGCTGCTTAGCATAACCCACCAGCTTTCCCGGCAGCCACCATGATCATCCCACCATGCGCAGGCTGAACAACCCTGGGGAAAACTCACCTGCTGATGAAAGGACAAGTGGATCAAAAACAAAGGATGAAAAAACCACCAGAGCTTACTTAACAGACTTTTGGGAGGAGGGTGGCAGTGCGCTTTTTTTTGGTCTGAAAATGACCTGGAGTATGGGGTATGGAGGCTGCTTTCACTCTTGGTAGCTCTGTGGATGTACAGAGGGAGGGAGGGGAGCAACTGGGAAGGGGGAAAGGGGAACATTTCCTGATGTCCCCTGGTGCTGGATGAGAATTTTCACTTCCTCAGCCATTTGTTGCTCTGTTCCTGCACATGTGACTGCTGAGCACGCTGATCATCTCACTGGCAGAGTACCGGCTGTATCACCCAGGCAGGCAGACTTCAGCGACATTGCACGTTCTCTCTGACACCTAATGGGGTCATGAAGGAGGCTACATGTCTGTGCAATCATGGTATAAATTCAGAGAGAAATACAAAATACTGAAAACCACAAATATGCGACTATTGAGTGAAGTCTTCGAAACAATAAGATTTTAGATCAGAGTAACTGAAGGGAGGAAATGTTTGCTTTCTGTGTTGGTTTGCTGGTTTTGAGCCTTAGACACAGTTGGGGAATTTTTATGGTACCCCTTGAGGCAAATTAAACACACTTTTGTGCTTAAGTATAAAAGAAAAATTTAATGAACAATGCATTGGGCAGAGTCCTACTGCAAGACTATGTGGTTCTACACGGAGTCTGCAAAGAAGCATCAGAAGCACACTCCTTAAATACGGTTGCACCAGCACCGATCTTGAGAGCAGTTGCATGGTGCATTTCAGCCCGGCCATGGGTCAACACCCCAGCCCTGCTCTGCTGCCCAAAGATAGCCCCTGGGCTAGTCGCCCTGAGCGCTCACTTTCCGGGGTGGCTACAAGACAATGCTGCGGCTGTTTCTTAGCTCGTCACCAAGGGAAAATTCACTCCGTTACAAGGAGTAGTTCTTTCTCTGGCATTTCTACTTCCAGCCAGTCTAACGCCTTCTTGTAGCTGGGCGTTCTTGCCCTCTGTGCTAGATCATTCCTCGGTCACAGATTACCACGCTGAGCAGTTACGATTAGAATTGTCCTTTCAACACTCAGAATTTTACCAAACTGGGGATCAGAAACCTGCCTTCCAAGTAGGGGAATGCTGAAAGTCACTTTCTTTCACCAGCAGTCAGGAAAACAATGAAAATCAGGAAAAAAAGCATGACAAGTGTTGACTGATGAATGACCTGCCCTATGTACAAGCATGACACCTCACCAAGGGCTGGGCAGGGTCACTTGGGAGCTGGGAGAGGGCTGGATGTGAAATGGTTATTTTTCCTCCAAGGAGATATCAGATCTCTGTATTTGGGATGTTGCCAAGCTCCCTAAATCAGCAGCTAGTCTCAACTGGATGGAGCTCAAGGAAAGAAGCAATTAATCCTGCTGCTAAATACAGTAAAGCATGACTATAAAATACTGAGGTAGGTTTGCCATTGTGATTCTACAGCTCTTTCCTCCAACTGAAGATACATGCTAATGTGCTGGCGATGGTCTGGGAAAGGGCTGCAAATATGGTTGTACCCAGGTTCTTTTTTAGTGCCCTTATTTCTTGCTGCTGCTTGCATTCTGTGGGCAATAATCACTCAGAATGGCTATGTATGCCTTCTGTACCCTCAACAAACAATGAAGATTTCTTGCTCCTGACTCTCTAAGCTTAATACTAATTCGTTACAGGACTCTGATTCCAGTATTACTGTCTACAAAGTTTCTGGTAGGAGGAATTTTTTTCCCTGACACTTCTCCCTGTGATAAATTGCCAGACGAAGTTATTTCCTGATAAACGGAAGGCAGTTGAGAGCTCCCAATTCTCCAGCACCTCTGGTCTCAGAGTAGTTGCGTGCTATGTGAGCACTCACGTTAATATTTGCGTTGTTCTCTCTTGCTGACAAGGATAACTCCCGCAGTTTCTGTTTTACAGTGGAACAGTGTGGCACAGAGTGAAGACATCTTCTGCCATTCACTAATAAGGTGGTGATTCAGCTATAAACTGAATCCAGAAGAAATCTTCAGCTTCCTGAGATTAGTGGGGGGTTTGGTGTTGGCTTCAGTTGTGTCAGGACTGCACTTGCAAGGAATTTGGGTTTGTTGCTATGTTCTGTCACAGGACTCCCCAACCCTCATGTCAAAGACTGCAGCTCTTTAATGTTTCCTGCAACATCTATCTTTTTCTTGGATAAGCTCTCCTCTTTTAGTGTGATAACTTACATTAGGTAATGATAGAGTTTTCTTTTTCAGTCATGGCAGGAAATGCTGTCTCTCTTTTGCTATTGTAGCCTCCAAGTAATGTTATCTGGCTTGATGGATCATTGCCTTGGGTCATAAATTATAACTGAGGAAGATGAAACAAACCTGAACTGAATCTGTCAGGGTAACCAGGGTCACAGAGACCGTACCAATTTTTGAAGAACAGATTTCTCAGTAACGCATCTTCTCTACTGCATAGAAAAATCCCATCCATTTGTGCTTAACGTCAGAGAGGAGGCATTATCCAATATTAATATAATGAGCCTTTCCACTGACGGAAAGTTCCACAGAACATGCAAGCATATCTAGTTTTTCATTAGCACAAGATTATGGGAAGTGCATGTAGTATACTCTTACCACAGTGAAACAGCTGTGGCACGATTCAATGGCTGGACAATTAGCAGCTGCTGTTATGGGCTTCTGTATAAATAGTTATTGCAACTGTAACATTGAATGCAAAATTTGACCAAATATAGAAGAGAACTGGATTTATATATAGTGTCTGTTATAATGTTTATCATTGTGCAGGCTCAGAAAGGGGCAATACATAATTTATTTCAAGGCTTTGAAGATAAGGCAGATACATAGGTTTAAGTGGCAACAACCAAACTTTCGCCAATGGGCGACTGCTTAATTATAGCAATTACTGTTACCTGTTACAGCTATGAGAGGAAACATCTTGTATTGAATGCTGGAGTCCTAACATCTTTATTTCAGCTGCTATGCGAGAGGTAAGTATCTCTTAAGAATTTGGTGCAAAATATGACTGAGACTATTAAATGCAAAGTTGCTAGATGCAGGGAGCACAGTAAAAGATGGGTACGAGAACTTTTGCTAGTGCCACTCTCCCAGTGAGGGGTAAACCAGAGGCGATCTCAGCTGGTTTTTCCCACTGGGCTCCTGCAGAGCTCATTGCTGTCTAACGCACTCCTGTGCTTCTACTCCAGGGAGTGTAGGGATGCATCTCCAGCAGTAGCATGATCTGTGGCTTTCACGACAGCTCCAGCTGAACATGTTTAGTTTATATATTTAGAGGAAGGGGTCCGTCATATTTCTTCTCACCCAGACATCCCTGAGCAGTAGGCTTTGGCTACTTGCTTCAGAAGACGGAGGCTTCAGCTGTATCTATGACAGAACTGACTCAACTCTGCCGATGGGGTGTTATGGGATAAAGATGCTAAAAATAACATTGTTTGTAAGTTGAAACTTAACTAGATTTAATAAACTCTCTGCTCAGAGGTGTAAATTTTACTGTAAGGGGTCTTTCAACAGGCTCCCAAGGCTCTTTGTGTTCGTGTGTGGGTAGGTGTGAAGATTTCTGATGCGAAGGGGTTTGGGTAGGCTGATCTTCCTTCCCTGGTTAATGGGAGTGTGATGCCCTTAAAGGTGTATGTCTACATCCACGCTAATCATTTTTGGCTGTCCTTTTAGTCACTGCAGGAGAGAAACAGTGCCTTAGAGGACAGGATTTCTGTCTTGTTAGGTAGACATCTAAAAACAGGCCCGATGAGTCATGCCCTAAAGGTGCCTGTCTTCTTCTATTGATTGTGAAGGAAGCTGGGAGGGCACTAGGTCAGATACAAATATTTATGCTATAGATGTCTAAAATTGGATAAAATTAATCCTACCTTCTCTGTTTCTAAAATTTTGTGTGTGTATGTGCATTTATTTAAAATATATGAATATATACATATGTACACTCCTAACATTTAATTTCCAGCACTGGACTGTTTATCTTCTCAATAAGTGCCATTTGTATTGCCACTTATCAGGAATAACTTTGTCCATCCACAAAGGACCAAAGCTATTGTGGGGCTCAGCACTGTGATAGCTCAAAGTTAGAGACTGGCTCCCAAAACAGTGCTGGGCACCAAAGGAGGCACCGGTGCTTCCTTCCCATTGCATGCTCGGTGAAACAGGATCCACTGAGTCTTATTCATGTGTGGGTGCATGAGACGAGTGTGTCTGCATGAGGCACAGCAACCGCTGCGAAACCGGGGATGGGATGATTCTCGTGCGTCGCGCCCCACCCATTTCCTGGTGGGGTTTGGGGCCCACTTGTTCCAGGACCTGCAAGAACCAAAACCAGAGCAGAAGGGACTTGATTCTAACATGCTGCTTTTTAGACGAAGCCTGGTTGCCTTCCCCCCCTCCCTCCCCCACTCTAAAGCCCTGTTACATCCTAAATTGAGAGTCAGGGGTCTTCAGCCTGACACAAATAAGCTTTTTGGAAGCTGTCGCTCCCATGACTTGCAGAATGGCAGAGCCTTTCACCCAGCATCATCCTTAGGTGACTAAGTGATTATCCTAGAGCACACGAGATGTCTAAGCATCAGGGCCTGAGGGCACCAGCCACACTTATGGCCCAGACCAGCTTCCCAGGGGCCTCCCCCACCATGCCGATGGCCCGGGAACCCCTCTCAGACCCACAAGGCCATCAGACCCTGCCCTTCCTGGCCATGGACCTTGTTGATTGGGGTCCCTGCCCACGGGCCAGTGTCCCGTCCTGGCCTTGTCCTGCCCCTGTCCCCAGGGAGGTGCCCGGGGCTGGGGCTGCCGGCTCCCTGGGTGTGGGGTGGGACAGGCCCGGGCTGCCAGGCACTGCCTGCTGCCCTTGGGGTCCCCAGGGAGCCCCCGGTGAAGAGGTGCACCCTTAGCTGGAAGTCATAAACGTGTCAGCAGGGGTGAACCTCTCATGCTATTTTCTTTACTGGGCATAAAACCCAGTTACCAGGGACTTCCTCTGCTGCTCTCTGCTGCTAAGATCTTGCCAAAATAATAAAACCAGTCTTCCTCTTTCATTAGATCCTTCTGCGAGCATAGTGTAAATAGTGCAGCTGACAAGAGAGCCTTAGTTTTCCTTTGGTGATATCTTCCTTTTCAGACAAATCAACTACAATAACTATCACACACGAGTGATTGCGGGTAACTGGGTACCAACTGGGAATTTCAGGCCCCTGTTGAACAAGTGGGTCTTGTCAAATGCTGTCTCGGAGACTTCAGGCCCTGGTCAATGTGACCCATGTGTTAAAAACCACTTAGGGAGAAAATAAAGATGATTATCTGCTGTTTCCTCAGCTCACTGGCTTTTTACTTGTATCTCAGGAAGTAGTGCCACAGCAGTGCCAAGCTTCAAACTACAAGTCCGGAAAGAGAGCTGCAATTAACAGCAGAGCAGAAATTAGAAGATCTGTTCCTGGAAGTCATCTCGGCTAGAGATAATTGAAACTTACAGCAGAATAAACTATAACCGGTTGAAAACACTTGCTTTTTTGTTCCCCCTAATTTCCACAATTAGTGTTTACAATGCACAGGTAATCAGGGTGATGAAGGTTATAGCGAGCAGGTGGCATGTGTGCCATTGCCACTGTGTCTCTCCAGAAATGAGTCACTGAATATGCCGCTAGCCACTCTGGGGGTGCGAGACTGAGGAAGGCCCTGATGGCATCGAAGCCATCAATGCTCCCCCCAGGAGCTGCGGTGATTGCTGACTGCCACCTCCTGCTGCCTTTCTGGGGAGCTCAAGGGGTAACTGTAATTTTGGACAAGACAGGCTGGATGCTAATGCACCTGTATGACTACAGCTGAAGACTACTGGGTAAGAAAATGTGGGGGTGTTCAGTGTTTCTGTTCCCTGACACTATTACCGCATGAGCTAAAAATAACCAGAAGCCCTAAAACTGCTGTTCTAAAATAACCCATTAAAAGTGAACCACTCTTACAACCAGGGTGACGTGATTTCAGACCTGAACATATGCCAGGTAGTGCTACATTGCATTACAGAAAAAGGGTGGTCTTTGTTCATCCGGGCCATGCACCAGGAAAAATATCTATGCAAAAAATATGTATCCGAGGACTGCAACAGGAGCAGAGACACAGAACCACAACACACAGCAGTCAGCTTGCCGGATTTAGCAAGCATGCTTTAGATTTCAGGAGGCAGAATTGACCTGGCCTTTTATCAAGTTTGGGGACTAAGGATTTTTTCTGCTTCATTTTAAGTTTTTCTCTTTTGATAGTGACAGCTCTGGAGATGTCTCTGTCCTTGTCAAAATTACAGAATAGAAGTGAATGAAGCCACATTGCCAATATTTGGTTGAAAATGTCTAGATAACCAGTAACCCGTCTTTCTGTGTTCTGGTCTCTGTAATCATGACATTGACAAAAGAGAAAAGAGAAAGTCTTCAGTGAGGATTGGAAGAAATCAGCCCCGCAGGTAAGACACCTGCTACCACTGGGAAATACATTAGGTATAACTTTCAAATGCCTTGATTTAGGTCTCACATTTTCAAAGCTAAATTTGATGGTCAGTCCTTGGATTCACAACAGTTCTGTGACTGCTGGCTACAAAGCTTTGTAACGCGTGTAATGACTTGCTGACTTCATCTGCAGAGGTTTGAAAGGTACATATGAGTCTGGCAAGTAAGTATTTTTCATACACAGCCATTTTGGGAGATACTCTTATTAACAGTGATCATCCAAGAAATACAAATGATCTAGCAAATAAATAGCACTTTAAAGTTTGACCTTAGCAATGGGCTAATTATATGGAATTGGTTCAGAACTGTTACTTTGTAAAGCAGTTGTGCTTAAGATTTTGTTGCTCATGCAAGTTTGGGATATTTTGCAAGTGGAGCATTTTTAGCCGTGTCCCCAGATCTGGCAGAGTGGGGTCACCATAACACTACAGCCGTTTCTGTCCTCTGTTGAGCAGCCTGGTTACATCTGTGCTGCTTAAATGAAAGGCGACCAGGTTACGGGCTTCAGGAAAGGGCACGCTATTACCCTTCCTATTGAATTATTTAACACAATTTTGGTCTGTGCTAGCTAGTCCTCCCCCAAAGAGCATTTCAGCCCAGTTCAACCACTCACATGGGCCAAGGGCTGTTTCCAGCAAGACAACTGTTTTCGTGGCAGGGGGTTAGCTGGCTGGATGTGAACTGACCTATACTCCTTTGCCTCTGGGACTGTAAAATGAGGCCTGTCCAGTTTTATTTACTCTTATAAGCACTGGTTATTTGCTCTTTCCCAGGAATTCCTAGACTTGATTTACTTTATTCACATGCCTGTATCTGTTTTGAAACTCTCTAGCATGCACTAGGGACAGACAACAGTCCAAAGGGTCACTGTTCAGGGCCAGAGAAACGTTCCAGTTTTTGAAGTATAAATGAAACTTCACAGCAGTGTTTCAGTCATCTGGGATCTCTGAATGCGGCTGGGAAATAGTAAGAAACTAAGATCTGTTTTCCAATATTGGCAAAAACCTCAAGCAATACTCTATGTGTTCCTTCAAGCTCTCTTAAGTTAAACCTGCATAGTACAATACCTGATGGCATCAGATGATTTATGATAATTATCTCATATCCGTGGTGTAGTTCACTAGGGAATAATTTCTTAACAAGTACATGTGAAATCCAGTGTTATTTTGTTAGCATCTGTGAATACATGGTTGTTTTGTCTGTGAAATTCCTGTGAGAGTTACTGTGTCAACATTTGCTGTGCAATGCTTTTATTTACTGTGTAACAGGGTGAGAACAGCAGTGGGTTTTCCCGTAAATGTGAAATTTTTCTTGGCTGACATAACGTGCAGAGCCCTGCCAAGAAAAAGCTGGGCAGCAGCTGCGTTCCTTACTGGCCTGGTGGGTACACTTGGGTGCGTGTGCAGGTATGTGTCTGCACACTTGTGCAAAAACACATATATACTGGAGAGACTGATAATGATTTAGCACTGGCCACCACCACCACACGTTCCCATCAAAGATATAACCAAGGATGTTGCAATCTCCACTCAGGCTGCAGCTAGCTTGCGTGTGTGAGCATGCACGACAGAGAGACTTCACCATAGACTTAATTATTCTTGCCCCTGTAGGTACAAATTCAGTGTCAGGACTTTGGCTTACTTTTTAGCCTTATGATGTATGTCCTGTCTTTCTAAAATCAACAACACTTGTAAATACTGAGAAACATCTTGAGAGCAGCAGCAAAACAGCATGAGCAGTCAGTCCATGTTGGTTGTGTCTGGCACTGCTGGCCCCAGCTCTATATTTGTGCCAGTTCTTCTCAGTCTAAAAGCTAAGTGGAGCCTCAGAGCCCTGCCCTGTGCTCAGATTAATCTATCCTGATCTCCCCAGGGCTTATTAGCTAAGCCACTGTCTTATCCCAGTGCAGCTAACATGGTTCCCAGATCAGGCTGCCTTGTGTCTAGATGGCTTAAAGAGCAGGGACAGTAGATAAGCATAGCCTAAGGGCATCTTTAGGACTTATGGGGATTTGGCTTTCTTGGAAAGGCATTTTATTGGTAAGATTCCACAAAATCTGGTAGAGGAAAGAATGTAGAGAGAAAAAAAGATTAAAACTCCAACTACTCTGTAGATACTGCCCCCAAATTTTCTCACCAAGAGTCACAATGCCTCTTCCTCTTGCTTCAGCCAGCGTTCCAAGGATTAGAAGCAGTCTGACTGCATCTTGGTGGGAGCTTCATGCAGAAAGACTATATCCAGTACATGTGTGCTGGGAGCAATGGTATGTACTGAAACAGAGATGGTAATCCTGTTTCCAGGGAGATATCAGTATGTACATGTCCTGGGAGATGATCCAAATAAATTAATTCTCACTCAAGAAATGCCAGCCTTGTTGTATTTTTCGGTTTGGAGAGGATTCACAGCAGTCTTTGCTGCTACATGTGCCTGGACTAATTGCACAAGTAGAATGCTATAACCTGCTTTATGCATGTGACAGTATTTATATAGCTCTCCTCATCATAAGATATGGTCACCTGTGTAACAGATCTCAAAATACAAGAACATAGCTTGTGTTTGTTGGTTGCCCTTTAGACCAATGAGGCCTGTAGTACAAGCAAGTTCAGCTATCATCATACAGTGTGTAATTATCCAGGAAGCAAATACTGCAATCACTGTAAAAGTCTCCATGTAACTGCTGTCAAAAGTAAAATATAAAACTATGACTTTGCTTTACCAGAAGCTAGTGTTCTAGTCTGGTTAAAGTATCACTCTGTTCAAAAGCACTAGTTGCAGCTGTTTGTCACTGCTTCCCTCTTGCTAAGTTTTATTTTGTATATTCACATTTGATACAGTTCTTAGAGGCTTGAATATAATAAAAATCCATTTAGAGAAGTGCTAAAGTGACTTGAGAGATTTCTTTTGCCTGCTGTGGGGCAGGACTCTGTCCACTGGCCCCTGACCATAAGAAATTAAAATAAATGCCTGAGGAACATGTGCAGAAGAGCAGAACCTGGAGACTGAGCTCTGAACAGTTAGCCTGTCTCCTGAGTTCGGCCAGAAGATCTGGGGTGCCAGCACCATCCTTCTGCTGTTAAGCGACAACTATGCTGTGTTTTGCAGTAGAGAGAGAAAGAAATCAATAGCAGTTTATATTCTTGTGCCTCCTGTCATGCGCAGTAATGGCTCTACTGTTACTTGCAGTGGCAGCTCATCACAGTGAGCAATGCGGCAGAGCCACAGTGTGGTGGAAATCGAGCTGATCTGTAATGACGTTATGACTATGGTGACGCATTGGCTTTAGCTGGTGACAACACCAGGGCAGGATGCAGTGCAGACTTGTTCTTATTCATTAGAGAATCTATTAAAAAAAAAAAATCATAGGAAACCAGGAGCTGATAGTGCTGCTGCTCAGGGGACCATTTTTTTGCAAGGAAGCAACCAAGGCTGAATTTCACTCCACACGCTGGTACTGTTTACCAATTAGCGTTAACCAGGAAGAATTTTTTCAGCGTTACTGTTTTATAAAGGTCCCTCCACTCTGTACTTGTACCTGCTGCTCTGCATCAGGCAAGCCTTTTTACTGAGCAGTTTACGATGATATCTTCCAAGTCAATGGCCCCAGATGATCCCACGAGTCTGGCTCATTAGCATGGGTAACAAGTTTATCTGATGAGTTAAATTTCATCTGCCACAATATCACTCAGTTTCCCAGTTGGTTTCTGTCTCCCAGCAGCTTCTTACAGGGTAATATTTTTTTTTATTCGAATGTCATCTGCAAAAATTTACCAGCTTGATGTGAGTTTCACCCTTCATTCTTTCTCCTTCTCTCTTCACACAGTATATGAAACTCTTGGTCCCTCTACACTTGCCTGGGACAGTCTCATCTCATCAATAATAGGGGCAGACATTTACAATACTGCATGAGCATTAACATTAAGGTCCCCTCTTGGGACATTTATGTATTGCAGGTGTCATTGGATCTGGTGTCATAGACTGGGAAATGCGAAAGCAAGGCAGAGTGATGCTTTCAGTGACCTAAAAGAGCCCAGTTCCTGTAAAAGCCTGTAATCTGCCATGGAAGTGTCCTGCAGCTCTCTGTTGTTGCTCTTCATAGTTCAGCTGCCCAAAGTTCAGGTCATCTAATGCCAAATTCCTCCTAAGTATCCTAACGCATGGTGATGGTGTAAATGGTCACCAAATGCTCAGGTAAAACAAAGGGGTTTACCACTTTCTTCCAGCTAATTTTGCTAAGCTGACTGACTCCATGGAACCATTGTTCCCTCTTTGTTCTTCTCATCTGACGCTAATCCAGCTGACTTTGCTTTCTCACCAAGAGAAAATGTCCTGCAGTTGCTTGTTAGTTTAACAACAGTATGGTGAAGAGGTGGACCACAATGACTGGGGGTGCTTCTGCTCTGAAAGGGACAAAGTGTGGCCAGCTGATGTGCACACCATAGGGATGAATGAACAATTGGACAGATCATCCTCCCAGCCACCGGTCCTACATGAACCTCATTTTCCTTCACTAAATAGCCGTATTGCTTTGAAGAAAACTTCTACCTACTCACCTTGCTGTTGTTCAAAAAGCGGAATCTTTATCCGGTGTGCAATAAGCCAGCCCTCACACACTCAGGAGAGATATTGTTTTATTCAGGCCTGGGTGCTCAGTGAATTTTCCACAAATCAAGCACATCCAATGCCAGCTTCTTCACTACATTTATACATTAAATTAATGCATATTCTATCCATCTAATACATATTCATTCTAATCTACATGCATTGTGCAAATATGTGGCATCATTCTTCTTGGTTCCTTTTCAGAGCCTTCTGAGCATATTTTCCTCCTTTTGGGGGTCTCTGGTGGTCATCAGTCGCCTTCCTGGATGAAGTAACCTAACTCCTTTTCTCCATCTATGGTCACATGTCACCTAAGGACAACTTAAGGCTACTTTCTTCTGACAACTTTCCTTTGTTTCTTCCAGAGGGAGAATTTGTCTTTGATTGAACGGATAGTGTAGATGGCCAAGATACTCTGCTTCTAAGCTTAGGTTAAACGTTAACATCATGCACTATTTGATCAAAGGCACACTACTTAAACACATGCAATACCCCTGCTTTCCAAGGGAAGAACTCGTTCTATTACATTACTTCTTCCTTGCTCCCAAGCAGCATTAAATAGGCATCTGGTTGTTTGTTACTTTTTTTTTATTTTTTAAAAAAAGGCATCTTACCCTCAGATTTTCAGAAGGGATGGTGGAACTGAAGTGCTTTCTAACCTAGCAAAATATAAGATGGAAAACCATATGTGGGGGAAGTCAGGCAGAGAAAGGACTGCGGTGTCACAGCACAAAGGGGAGCAGACCCTTCCTGGACCTGCAGCCAGCTGTCTGGGAGGGAAAGGGTTTATGAGGTGTCCGCAGAGAAGGAGCTGGCTGGGCTGAGAAGTAGGAAGGGAAATGATGGAGTGGGTAATTAGGAAGAAAAAAGGAGAGAAAAAAGATCCTTGTGAAGATTTAGATGCATCAGGTACACACTGAGATACACGGAACTAGCTGAAGCATTTGAAATGTAGCCTTCATTAATATTTTGTCTGTCTTATCTCAAACTAATTTATTTTATGGATGTAGAGGTCTGTTCCTGCTGATGTATCAAGATGAGTACCAGGCAACCTTGCTGGTTTTTTGAACTGTTTCTTAAGTAGTAATTCTCAATGTTTCTTGAGGCCCTGTGTTGATTTTCCACATTTCCTTGTGTATGAAGACATGAATCACCAAGGAACTATTGTTTTTGTGCTATCTCTCATGAAATTTCCAGATTATTTTCTCTTGCCTCCAGCAGCTATGGAAGCTATTGGTACCCAGTGTGTTAATGGTCCATTCACTCGCTGGGCCTGTTGCCCCAAAAAAAGGCTAGATATTGTGAATGAGAGAGTTGGGAGTAACCAAGGGGCAAACATCTGGCTGCTCTGCAAACATGCTACTCCTGAGCAAATAATACAGAGCAAATAACTGATTAAATTCATTTGGATTTTATTCTACTTGCTTTCATCTATAAGCTGTTTGCAAAAATTTACGATTTTCTCAAAAAAAACCAAAGAAGTGCCATTAATTTCCAGACAGCATGAAGGTCAGGAGGTCCTTTCAGTCAGTGTGGTGGCAACATTGCCCTCCAACATAGCTTCCCCCAGGAGAGAGAGTCTCCAAGGGAAAGCATGTTGCTCCTGTTCTGGCTTAATCCTCATTGCCAGCACCATGGAAAGCAAGGATTATCCAGATGAGGGTGAGCTTTATCTGAGGAAGCTACAGGTACAAACATGACAACCAAGAGAAATGTTTCATCTGGTAGGTATTTATTGATAGTAAGAAATAAAATCTGTCACTTTAAAAGCACACTGACTGCCTCCTGATAGTGCTGCACTTGCTTGATCACCCATTTGATATCCAGCCTTTTGCCCTTGTTTGCACCTGAGAATAGTCAGGAGGGATTGGACTACCAGGACAGGTACCCGAATGGACTTGCAAGGCACACTGCATGTGAGCAAAGATGTCACTGTCTGACTACACTAGACAGCATGCTTAGCTGTGTAAGGAAAGAGTGTAAGAGACTCCTTTTATTTAGGAACAGTCTTAGGAGATTGTCCAAAGGTATCTCCAGGGGGACTCTCCACAGGGTGTCTTCATTTCTGTGAAGATACACTTTCCCTAGTAGCTGCTTCTGAGAAAGTTTTGCTGTGGTGGAAGGCCTTTACGTGCAATGGTCTGTAAGCAAATTGGTCTTGGCACAAACGTAAATGCATGTGACAAAAGCAATTGAGTTATCTGCCCTTACAAATGTAGCTCATGATGATAGTTATGACAATGTAAAATTGTGATTTTTCACAAAGTGGTTCTCTGTACGAAAAGCAGTGAGCACAGAAGTCTTCTCATTGCTTTAAGCTGGCTTTACTGTTAGTAAATACATTGTTTTGGCATTTAAGAGCTACAGGCTCAACAACAGGTTCAATGCTGTGAGTATTGTTTGCTCAACTGAATAAGGCACAGTAGGAAGAAGCTAATTTATTAAAAGAGAATAATCGTACATCTTACTCTGGAAAGCTGGAAAGCCTATCCTTTTTTTTTTTTTTTTTTTGCA